>Ga0075418_10000949_pt1 | contig 31849 bp, 24 predicted proteins | sample SoiMetdeltSBSDD2_FD_81776 | JGI IMG/M metagenome (GOLD analysis project Ga0075418, IMG submission 81776) | Bulk soil microbial communities from a Populus tree surrounding site in Tennessee, USA - Soil MetaG P. deltoides SBSDD2 | ecosystem: Environmental > Terrestrial > Soil > Tree plantation... | reverse complement strand
GAAGCGTGGCGCTTTCTTCGCCAACCCCTGCTTCACGCAGATCCACCCGACCTGCATCCCCGTCGCCGGCGAGTACCAGTCGAAGCTCACCCTCATGTCCGAGTCACTGCGCAACGACGGCCGCATCTGGGTGCCGAAGCAGCAGGGCGATCGCCGTGCGGCAAGGGACATCCCGGAGGACGAGCGCGACTACTACCTGGAGCGCCGCTACCCGAGCTTCGGCAACTTGTCCCCACGCGACATCGCCTCCCGCGCCGCCAAAGCGGTCTGCGATGCGGGGCGCGGTGTCGGCCCCTCGGGTCTCGGCGTCTACCTCGACTTCGCCGACGCCATCCGCCGGCTGGGCCGAGAGGTCATCGAGGAGCGCTACGGCAACCTCTTCCAGATGTACGAGCGCATCACCGGCGAAGACCCCTACACCACGCCCATGCGCATCTTCCCGGCGGTGCACTACACCATGGGCGGCACCTGGGTGGACTACCACCTGATGAGCACGATCCCCGGTCTCTTCGTCCTCGGCGAGGCGAACTTCTCCGACCACGGCGCCAACCGGCTCGGTGCCAGCGCCCTCATGCAAGGACTGGCGGACGGCTACTTCATCATTCCCTCCACCCTGGGCCACTACTTCGCCACCACGGTGCCACCACGATGCGGCACCGACCACGCCGCCTTTCGCGCCGTGGAGAGCGAGGTGCAGGAGCGGACCCGCCGTCTCCTCGCCGTGCGCGGCAAACGCAGCGTCGACAGCTTCCACCGCGAGCTCGGACTCCTGCTCTGGGAGAAGTGCGGCATGGCCCGCAACGCCGACGGCCTGCGCCAGGCACTGCAGCGCCTGCCGGCGCTGCGCGAGGAGTTCTGGAGCGACGTCAACGTCCTCGGCAGCAACGAGGAATACAACATCTGTCTCGAGATGGCGGGCCGCGTCGCCGACTTCCTCGAGTTCGCCGAGCTGCTCTGCACCGACGCTCTGGAGCGCGAGGAATCCTGCGGGGGCCACTTCCGCGAGGAGTACCAGACCGAGGAAGGCGAGGCCCGGCGCAACGACGCCAAGTTCTGCCACGTGAGCGCCTGGGAGTACACCGGTCCGGGGAAGGCGCCGAAGCTGCACAAGGAGCCGCTGGTCTTCGAGTTCGTGCACCCGACGCAGAGGAGCTACAAGTGATGCGCCTCACGCTCCGCATCTGGCGCCAGAAGGATGCCCGCACCGCCGGCCGGCTGGTCCCCTACGAGCTCGATGAGGTGAGCCCCCACATGTCCTTCCTGGAAATGCTGGACGTGCTCAACGAGAAGCTCCTCCGGGGCGGCGAGGAGCCCATCGCCTTCGACCACGATTGCCGCGAAGGCATTTGCGGCACCTGCTCGCTCGTCATCGACGGCGTCCCCCACGGTCCGGAACGCGCCACCACCACCTGTCAGCTGCACATGCGCAAGTTCCGCGACGGCCAGACCATCACGGTCGAGCCCTTCCGCGCCCGCGCCTTCCCGGTCATCCGGGATCTCGTCGTCGACCGCTCGGCGTTCGACCGGGTCATCCAGGCGGGCGGCTTCGTCGCCGTCAACACCGGCAGCGCCCCCGAGGGCAACGCCATCCCGGTGCCCAAGCACGAGGCCGAGATCGCCATGGACGCGGCGGCGTGCATCGGCTGCGGCGCCTGCGTCGCTGCCTGCCCGAACGCCTCCGCCATGCTCTTCGTCGCCGCCAAGGTCGCGCACCTGGCGCACTTGCCGCAGGGGCAGCCGGAGCGCAACGAGCGCGTGCGCGCCATGGTGCAGGCCATGGACGCCGAGCGCTTCGGCTTCTGCTCGCACCAGTTCGAATGCGAGGCGGTCTGCCCGAAGGAGATCAGCGGCCGCTTCATCGGGGAGCTCAACCGCGAGTACACTCGAGCGGTGCTGCGGCAGCAGGAGGAGGCGCCGCGCCTACCCGCTGCAGGCCGCGCCGGCATGAGTGGCGGCGCTGGCTGACGAGCCGCCATGAGCATGCAACCAGGCTTCTTCGATCCCGACCCCCTCCCCGGTCCGAGCCGCGTGCGCTTCGGCACTTCCTCCTTCTCGGCTCCCGAGTGGGTGGGAACCTTCTACCCCCGGGGTACGCGCCCGGGCGACTTCCTCCGCCACTACGCCACGCAGTTCGACACCGTGGAAGTGGACGCCACCTACTACCACGTGCCGGCGCCGGAAACCGTGGACGCATGGGTGGCAAAGACACCGCCACACTTTGCGCTCGCCGCCAAGTTCCCCCGCTCCATCGTGCATGGCGGCGAAGGACCCGAGCCCGACCCGACCCGGTTGCTGACGCCCGACGCCACCTACGCCGAGCGCGACACGTTTCTCGAGGTCATGAGCCGTCTCGGCGAGCGCTGCGGGCCGCTGGTGCTCCAGTTCCCGCACTTCTCGCCCCTCGTCTTCCGCGAGCGCGCCCCGTTTTGCGACCGCCTCGAAGCCTTCCTCGCCGATTTGCCGCGGGAGTTCGCCTACGCCGTCGAGATCCGCAACCCCTACTGGCTGGACGCCGACTTCGCCGCTCTCTGCCGGCGCTGGCAGGCGGCCCTCGTCCTCGTCGACCGCGCCGGCATGCCCCACGGCGCCGACGTCGCCACCCAGTTCGACCCGTGCACCGCGCCTTTTGCCTATCTCCGTCTCCTCGGCGACCGGCAGCGCATCGAACGCATCACCACGCGCTGGGAACGCGAGGTCATCGACCACCGCCAGAGCCTGGAGCGCTGGGCGGCGCTCCTCGCGCAGCTCGCCGCCCGCACCACCGTCTTCGTCTTCGCCAACAACCACTACGCTGGCCACGCCCCCACCACGATCCGCCGCCTGCAACAGCTGTTCCGCGCCGCCGCGGGCTAAATGCCCACACGTTCGACGCCGGGCGCGTCCGTCACGAAGCCGCATCCCGATCGCGTGAACTACCGAGTGCTGGAGGGCTCCCGCCGGTAACCATCCCGCAGGAGGGCGAAGAGCTTCTGGTCGAGGAGCGTGCCGTTCTTGAGCACGCTCTGCCGCAGCACGCCCTCGCAGACGAAACCGTTCTTCTCCAGGACGCGCTCCGAGGCGGGGTTGCCGGCGAAGACGTAGGCGTAGAGCCGGACGAGGTCGGAGTTTTCGAAGGCATGCGCGACCAGGGCACTCACCGCTCGCGTGACGATGCCGCGGCCCCAGAAGGGTTCGCCCAGCCAGTAGCCGATCTCGGCGCTCTTGCGGTGCACGTCCATCTGCGGCACGAAGCCGATGCCGCCGATGAGCTCCGCGGCGTTGGCGATGGCGAAGTTCGTCTCCTCCTCCTGTGCCAGGGCCGCCGCCACCCAGCGCAAGGCGTCACGGCGCGTGTAGGGGTAGGGGAAGCTGTCGCGCAGATGGCGGGAGACGTTGGGATTGTTGGCGTACTTGTGGACGGCGGCGCTGTCACGCTTCTCGTAGCTGCGGATGCAGATCGAGCCGATGTCGATGCGCATGCCAAGCTCCCGGGCGGTGCCCTGCTTGCCTCGGACGACGTCCTGGCCCCGAAAAGCGACGGCGCGGTGGGCCAGCTCTCTTGCCGCCCACCGCGCCGCCGGGATCCACCTGCCTGGCGGGAGCTCCCGCCCGGCGGCTGCAACCTACCGGCTGCTCGTCATCATGGTTTCGCACTTCGTCTTCAGCGCCGACACCTGGGCCTTCACCTTGGGATCGTTGGAGCTGATCACCAGGATGTCGCCGGTCTTCGTGGTCCCGTGGGCCACGACGGCACCGGCCTTGTGGACGCCGCGAATGTCCTGGCACATCGAGCAGAGCTGCTTCTGCGCATCCGCATCGCTGAGCGCCATGCAAGCCTGGGCGGACTGGTCCAACTTCGCGTCCACTCCATGGAGCAGCTTGACCTTGGCGGGGTCCGACACGGTGTGGATCATGGCCATGCCGTTGTCGAGCTGCACGACTTCTCCCTGCATGACCGGCATCAGCTCGTCGAACACGGGCACGAAGTTCTTGCACATGAGACACTTGCCGAACTCTGCCTTCATGGCCTCCATCTCCGCCTTGTCCCCCGTATGCCCCGCCCACACGGGCAACGCAGCGAGAAGAGCGAGAATCGAGGCAGCAACGACGATCTTCCTCATGGAACCCTCCTAGTATGGGGACTTGCCCCGCGCGGTTTCGCCTGGACGGAAAAACCGCCTACGAGCATAGTGGCGTGGTTCCGAATGTCAACAGGGGCGAAAGGCACGCCCATGACGCAGCTCGCACTGTATGCCGTTGTCGCCATCGCCGGTGCTGCGGTGCTCGCCATCGAGATCCTGGGCACGCGACTTCTCGGGCCCTTCTACGGCGTCAGCCTCTTCCTGTGGTCGGCGCTCATCACCGTGACCCTGGCGGCTCTGGCCGCGGGCTACGCTCTGGGCGGGCGCTGGGCCGACCGGGGCCCGCGCCTGTCGCGTCTGGGAGTGCTTCTGGCCCTAGCTGGCGGTTGGATCCTCCTGGTGCCCTGGATCCGCCATCCCCTTCTCGGCGCCCTGGAGACTCTCGGTCTCCGCGCTGCCGTGCTCGCCGCCGCGCTTCTGCTCTTCGCGCCGCCGCTTGTCTGTCTCGGCATGGTGAGCCCCTACGCCGTGCGTCTCAAGGTGGCGCGTCTCGATGCCGTCGGGCGCACCGCCGGCGATCTCTATGCCCTCTCCACCCTGGCCAGCGTGCTCTCGGCGCTGGGCACGGGTTTTTACCTGATTCCCCTCGTGGGTGTGACGAGGCTCCTGTTGCTCGTGGGCTTCCTCCTCCTCGGCGGCGCCGCACTCGCCCTCGTCGCGGATCGACGCGCCCGCACCGGCATGGGCGCTGTCGTGGCGCTCGGAGTCCTCGGTGGCTTCTCCTGGCGCAGCGCCGTCGAGGGCGCGGCGCCGGAGAGCGGCCTGCGGGCGCTACTCGACACCCCGTACGCCGAGATCCGCGTCCTCGAGCAGAACGACATCCGTTACCTGCTCCTCGACGGCGGCGTACACACCGCCATGGAGGCGAACACCTGGTTGCCGGCACAGCGCTACGTGCCCGCCCTCGGCCTGGCGAAGCTCTTCTTCGCGCGCCCTGGCCGCTTGCTCCTGGTCGGCCTGGGTGGCGGCGCCGTGGTGAAGGACTATGCCGCCGATGCCTGGCGCATCGACGCCGTGGAGATCGATCCCGGGGTGATCGCGATGGCGCGCAAACATTTCGATCTGCGCACCGCCCAGTGCAACGTCATCTGCCAGGACGGCCGGCGCTTCCTGCGGGAGAGCGACGCGTCCTACGACCTCATCGTCCTCGACGCCTTCGGCAGCAGCTCCATCCCCTTTCATCTGGTGACGCAGGAGATGTTCGCTCTCGTGGCGGCGCGTCTCGCCCCGGAAGGGATCCTCGCCGTCAACGTGGAGACGCGCCGTTGGGACGACCCGCTGCTCGCCGCCATCGCGGCGACCATGGCCACCAGTTTCCCGGAAATCACCGCGCTCCCCACAGCGGAACCGCCGAACACGCTCGGGAACGTGATCCTCCTCGGGGCGCGCCGCCCGCTCGAGCTACCGGACGAAGCGGTCCCGCACCCCAAGGACTATCTCGACGATCCTGCCCTGCACTGGCAGGTCTTGCAAAAGAACCACGCCTGGGAAAACCGCTATCGCCCCGAGACCGCGGGCGTTCCGATCCTCACCGACGAGCGCAATCCGATCGAGCTGTGGGCCGAGTCAGTGAACCGCGTAGCGCGCCGATCGCTGCACGAGTTCTTCCGCCAGGGTGGCCCGAGCTGGTAGGGGTCGAGCTTCGGCCCTGGAAGCCTGAGCTGTGGGAGTCAGTGGGCGGCCCGTTTTGTGAGCTGTGGGCACACTATTTTTAATGTTGCTGGCGGAGCGGACGGATCTCCCCGGACTCGAAGATCTCCACCGGGTAGCCCTCGAGCGTCTTGGGGATTCTCGCTTCCAGCTCGGGGGTGCGCTGGATCACCATGACCCTGATGCAGGGCTTGCCGTCCGCGGTCTCGCCGAGGAACGTCCCGACCACACCTTCGAGCTTCATGAGCGCCGGAGTGTGCGCCTCTTGCACTTGCTCGATGGGCCGCATGGGAAGCCTCCCTTCGGCGGCGACCGTGTCCGCTGGCGCTGCGACCTTGGGTGGCCCGGCCCGATCGCTCTCGCCACCGCAGCCGTAGAGCAGCACGACGAGAACCGTAGCAGCGGACCACCGGCATCCACTCGCTCGCCGTTCCCGCTCTCCGCCCAAGGGCCGACCTCCGAGGCCACGTGGCGGGTCAGCCACGTCGCTTCCTGGCCGCCTCTCGCACTAGACCACGAAAGCGAGCGGCGGGGAACGCGAAAGCGAAGCACCCGTCCACGGAAGCGTGGACGGGTGCCGTCGTCACCGGCGCGTGGCGCCGACCGGAAACACTCAGTTGCCCACCATCGTGGCACCGCCGCCGATCCAGGTGAGCACCTGGCCGATGGGGTTCGCCACCGCGATGGACGAGCTGCCGGCGAAGAGCAGTCCCACAGCGCGGGGGTCCGTGTTCACATCTTCCACCATGAGCGACCCCGAGTCGCCTCCAGCGAGGAAGCGACTGCCGCGGTTGCCGATGATGATCTGCCCGGAGTAGGTCTTGGTGAACGCAGCACCGCCGGCGCACTCGTTGTCGTAGGCGACGCTGACCGTGGCGTTCAAGCCGTCGACAGAGCTCCGCGACAGGCCCGTCGTGCGGCCGCTCTTCTTCACCTTCTGGCCGATGGAAGCCGCCACGGTCTGGGACGAGAGCGTGCCGATCTCGAGAATGGCGCCGTCCGTCCGCACCATGCCCGGGATGACCGCGGCGATGGCGGCGTCGACATTGCTTCCCGGCAGCGAGGCGCTGCCTGCGAGCGTCGCCACGTTTTGCGCGTTGGCCGCGACGCAGCCCACGTCGATGAGCCCCGGTTGGATGATCGGGTCACCGTTCGTGGCCACCCGGCCGTTGCCGCCGTTGACGATGTCCGAGCGGAAGACGTGATAGTTGCTCAAGATGTACTGCGTGCCACCCGTCTGGACGAGGGACCCCAGGGTGCCGCCGCAGCAGAAGCCGTTCGCCAGATCGAACCTCCAGCCGCCGGAGGTGCCGAGCTGGATGGGTGGCGTCTGTAGCGCCGTGTGGCTGACACCGCCGCCCGGGCCTTTGAACGCCACGATACGTCCGGTGACTTCCTGGACGACGGGGACGCCGTCCAGCTCCGCGGGCAAGCTCGAGGCGGCGACCTGTCTTTCCGTGTACACCTTGATCACCACGGCTCCGGCCGCGTCGAGACCCGTAGCCGTGCCGACGACATCGGGAAGTTGCATCAGCTGCTGCGTGTGGCGGTCTTGCACCGCCATGACCTCGAGCACGCGTTGCTGCAGCTTGCTCGGGAGAGCGTCGCTATCGCTGCCTTGGACGGACGGCGTCGCCGGCGCCGTGGGTTGGTCGGACACCTCACTGCAACCCACCCATACCAGACCGGCGATGGCGATGCAGGCGAGGAAACGGCCCAACCACGACCAGGACCGTGCTGCGGAACGATTGTGCATCACATCCTCCTGGCGAAACGGAGAAGGGAAGCGGAGAAGGGGTCGCGTGAATTTCACCCCTCCGCCCCTCGAAGCGTCAAGCAGGAAGTGGTTGGACATCGTTCGTTTGCCGCGGTCCACGCTCTCACTCGCAGACTCCTCATGAGGGAAACCCCGATCTCCCGGGGCCCAAAACGCTCGTGAAGGTTTTCACCATGGGAACGATGCGATCCTCGGAACGAATCCGGAGGGCGGGCGCGAGCCTGGGGGCCCCGGCACCGGCGAGGGCGTGCCCGCCTAAACCCCCGTTGACTTCGGCTCCCCTTCTCGCTCTCCTAGGGCCTTGAAACTTCACGGCTTGGGGGACTCGAGGTTCCATGCAGGGTCGCGTCGCGGAAACGATGGTGCTCGGGGCTTTGTTGGGCCTGGCTGCCGGTCTCGGCATCTATACATTCGTCTACGCCAAGGGCGCCTCGTACTTGACCAACGACCCCGCCGCCTGCGCCAACTGCCACGTCATGCAGGAGTACTACGACGGCTGGTTGAAATCGAGCCATCGGGCGGTGGCGGTGTGCAACGACTGCCACACGCCGCACGCCCTGCTCCCCAAGGTCGCCACCAAGACCTCCAACGGCTACCATCACTCCTTCGCCTTCACCTCGCGGCGGTTCCCGGACGTGCTGCAGATCAAGCCCCACAACCTCGAGATCACCGAGCACGCCTGTCGCCGTTGCCATGGCGATGTGGTCGAAGCCATCGACGCGCCGGCAGCAGCGCACAGCGGCGAAGTCTCCTGCGTGCGCTGCCACGCTGGTGTAGGACACGCGCGTTGAAGGGATTGGAGTTGTCCCGCATGCAGCGACCCCGACTGCCGAGGTGGTACGCATGACCGCGAAGCCCCCGGCCCCGGAAGGAGCGCGCCACCCGCGGCGCGCCACTCTGTTCTTCACCGCTGGCGTCACCGCGCTCGTGAGCGCTGGGGTGATGGCGCTCCTGATCAGCATCGTGGAGCGCAAGCAGGAGGCACGCAATCCCTTCTATCGCGTCGTGGAGCTCGACGACGAGACCACGGACCCCCAGGTCTGGGGTCGCAACTTCCCCCTGCAGTACGACCTCTACCGGCGCACCGTGGATCAGCAGCGCACGCGCTTCGGCGGCAGCGAGGCGGTGCCGCGCACGCCGACGGCGGCCGACCCCCGCTCGGTGGTGGCGCAGTCGAAGCTCGAGCAGGATCCGCGGCTCGTCGCCATGTGGGCTGGCTATGCCTTCGCGCGCGATTTCCGCGAGGAGCGCGGCCACGCCTACATGCTGGTGGACCAGACCTACACCGAGCGCCAGATCGCCGCCAAGCAACCGGGCACCTGCCTGCACTGCCACGCCTCGGTGTACGTCCCGTACAAGAAGCTCGGGGATGGCGATCTCATCCGCGGCTTCGAGCGCATGAACCAGATGCCCTTCGCCGAGGCGCGGAAGCTCGTCGAGCACCCTGTGTCGTGCATCGACTGCCACGATCCCACCACGATGGCGCTGCGCGTCACCCGGCCCGGCTTCATCGAGGGCATCCGTGCCTTCCAGGCATCGAGGGGCGTGGCCGACTACGACGTCAACAAGATGGCGACACGGCAGGAGATGCGCGCTTTCGTCTGCGGCCAGTGCCACGTGGAGTACTACTTCAGAGGGCCGGAGAAGCGGCTGGTGTATCCGTGGTTCAAGGGCCTCCAAGCCGACAGCATCCTCTCCTATTACGACTCCGTCGGCTTCAAGGATTGGGTACACGCCGAAACCGGCGCCGAGGTCCTCAAGGCGCAGCATCCGGAGTTCGAGATGTGGAACCAGGGCATCCACGCCCGCTCCGGCGTGACCTGCGCCGACTGCCACATGCCGTACCTCCGGGTGGGGGGGCTCAAGATCAGCGACCACCACGTCCGCAGCCCGCTCCTCAACATCAACCGCGCCTGCCAGCAGTGCCACAACTGGCCGGAAGCGGAGATCCGCGACCGCGTCGAGACCATCCAGGAACGCAACTTCGATTTGCGGAACCGGGCCATGAACGCCCTCGTGGCGCTCATCGGCGATCTTCGGGCGGCGCGGGACGCCGGACGCAGCGACGCCGAGCTGGAGGCGGCGCGTCGCCTGCAGCGGCGCGGGCAGTTCCTCCTCGACTTCGTCGAGGCGGAGAACTCGAGCGGCTTCCACGCCCCGCAGGAGGCGGCGCGCATTCTGGGTCAATCCATCGACCTTTGCCGTCAGGGGCAGATCGCGCTGCGGGATGCCGCGGCTGCTACGGATCGACCGGTCACGGGCTCGACCTCGAAGTGAGGCACGGAAGGAAGCCTGCCTTGCAACCGGCGTCGCGAGCTCCACGAAAGCGAAGGGCGCCGCGTTCGCGCCGCGGCGCCCAAGAGCGTTGATCCTGGTGTGTGGCTACCGGAGTTCCGGCGGCTACCGGAACAGGAGCTTCACGGCCCCCATGGTGGTGTTGGTGGGCTGGGTCTCGTCGCTCGTGATGGCCATCATGAGTCCCTTGACCAGCAGGCGGACGTAGGCCTGGTTGAACCAGCGGTCCGAAATCCCGGCCGTCTTCGACGGGCCGAAGGTCAGCTCCGCATGGTCCGTGGCGGTGACTCCGTTCACCGTGGCCGAGATGTCCACCAGCAGCACGCCGGAGCGGCCCGTGGGCACCACACCCGCCATCCACTCGTTTTTCACCTCGTGTCCGGAGAGTGTCACGGTGCGCGTCTCCGTCACCGAGCAGCCCGGAATCGAGGGCACGTTGGCCCGGAGCGTGACCACGCCCGTGGCCTTCTTCCCGACCAGGCTCTTCAGCGTGGCGGCGAACTTCACCTTTTGTCCCGTGGTGGCGCTGACGAAGTGGCCGGCGGTGTTCGTGCTCTGGTTCTTGATCTCCAGCTGCACTGCCACGTTCGCCGACGCCACGTTCGCACCCAGAGTGGCCGCGAGTGCCAGCGCCACGAAAACCGATGTCAGCATTGTCTTCATCGCAACCTTCCTTGGTCCCGTGGCATCACACTGCCGGCAGGTGCCGGGTGCACTACCGCGGAGAGGGCTCGTCTTCGGGGGCTTTCGGACCTGGGAACTGTCGCCGCCCCAGCCGTTCCTCGGCAGGTGATCGGCCACAGCGAGACCAGGGGCGCAGGAGGTCACGATGCGGGTTCCCAATTGACAATAAGCGTAACCATCGGATGGATGGAGCGTCAAGAAACCGGGGGTTCGGCGCGCTCGCGGCACCGTTTTCCGCGCTTTGTGGGCGTCTTCACCAAAATGTGGGGAGCGCGCCTTGGGCCAAACTCCCCAAGGGCGCTGGGTTCGTCACGTGACGCTCGGGTCCCGTGCTAGGCACTCGTGACGCTAGGCACTCGCTGCGGTGCCACCGCGCCGCCGGCGTCGCGCCGCCACCAAGGCCCGCAGCACCCGCGACGGGAGAGGTACCCCGAGACGCGCCTCGACGAGGAGCGAAGCATCGGCGAGACGTTCCAGGTCCACGCCGGTCTCGATGCCCATGCCGTGCAGCAGATAGACCAGATCCTCCGTGGCGACGTTGCCCGTCGCTCCTGGCGCGTAGGGACAGCCGCCGAGACCGCCCGCCGAGGCATCGAAGACGTGCACCCCGTGGCGGAGCGCCTGCAGCACGTTGGCGGCCGCCATGCCGTAAGTGTCGTGGAAGTGGAGCGCGATGGTTCCCAGCGCGAAGGCCGGGAGCACGATGTCGAGCACCGTGTCCACCTGTGCTGGCACGGCGACGCCAATGGTGTCACCGAGCGAAACTTCCTGCACGCCCAGCGCGAAGAGGTCCCGCGTCACCTCGAGGACGCGCTCTGGCGGCACCGGGCCCTCGTAGGGGCAGCCGAAACATGTGGAGACGTAGCCGCGCACGCGCAACCCCGCCTCGCGCGCCCGGCGCACCACGGGCTGGAAGCGTTGCAGCGACTCGGCGATGCTGGCCTGAATGTTCTTGCGGTTGAACGTCTCGCTCGCGGCGGTGAAGACGGCGATCTCTTCCACCCCGCAGGCGAGCGCCGCGTCGAGACCGCGTTCGTTGGGGACGAGGGCGGGGTAGCGGACGCCGGGACGGCGCACGAGCTGCCGGTACACCTCGTCGCTGTCCGCCATCTGCGGCACGGCCCGAGGCTGCACGAAGGCTCCCGCCTCCACCACGGTGAGCCCGGCTGCCGCCAGCGCCTCGACGAACCGCGCTTTGAACGGCGCGTCCAGGGCGGTATCGATGTTCTGCAGGCCGTCCCGCGGCCCCACCTCGACCAGCGTTACGCGTCCAGGCAAACCGGTGCTCATACCTTCCTTTCTTCTAAACGTCTATCTTAGCAGTCTCTTCGCCGCCTCGACCGAAGCCCCCAGAACTCTAGCGCCGCGCAAAACCTTCGCGTTTCCTACAGGTTTCCCCTAAGGAGGTGAAACCGTTTCTCCGGCGCAAGAGCTGCCGCCACACAAGGCCTGGCCCACGCAGGCGCTTTCTGCACGGGCACCGCCGCGACGCTGCCGGCGCTGGCGAAAACCGGGTTTCGATCGCACCTAGGAGTGCGCTATGCTGTTGGCAGTCGGCGCGGGCGATCCTCCCGCGGATCCCTGCGCGGTGCAGATTCTCTCTTTCACCATTCTCTCCGCCGCTCGAGAAACAGCACGCGATTGGAGCCGAAGGCATGCGCCCGCTTCCTCGGATCGCCTTGAGCTTCCTCCTGGTTTCCAGTCTGACGAGCCCGACCCTGGCGGCGTTCGTCAATTTCGAGAGCCAGCACGTCCACCCGCTCGCTCTCGCTGCCGACGGCAACCGGCTGTTCGCCGTCAACACCCCCGACAACCGCCTGGCGGTGTTCGATCTCTCCGCTGGGGGCGCGACCCTGGCCTTCGAGGTCCCCGTGGGGCTCGAGCCCGTCGGTGTGGCAGTGCTGGACGCCACCCACGTCTGGGTGGCAAATCACGTTTCCGACTCGGTGAGCATCGTGGATCTCGCGGCCCGCAACGTGGTGGCCACGCTCAGCGTGGGCGACGAGCCCACGGACATCGTCTTCGCCGGCTCGCCGCGGCGTGCTTTCGTCTGCGTCTCGCAAGAGGACGCCATCAAGATCTACGATCCCGCCAACCTGGCGACGCCGCCGGTCGTCGTTCCCCTCTTCGGCAACGATCCGCGGGCGCTCGCGGTGAGCCCCGATGGCGGCACGGTCTACGCCGGCATCTTCGCCAGCGGCAACCAGACCACCGTCGCCGGCGAGGACGACGTGGTGGCCCACGGCGGCCTGCCGAGCCCGAACCCGCCGGGGCGGCCCAACGTCGGCCTGGTGTTGCGCTGGCTGAACGGCGCCTGGCGGGACGAGCTCAATAGGAGCTTCAGCGACACCCACCCGTACACCCTGCCCGACCACGATGTCGCCGTCCTCGACGCCAACGCCGCGGTGCCCGTGCCCACCTACATCGACCACTTGGGCACGATCCTCTTCGATCTCGGCGTGCACCCGGTGACCGGAGCGGTCTGGGTGACGAATACCGACGCCCTGAACCACATTCGCTTCGAGCCCAACCTGCGCGGCCGCTTCCTCCGCACCCGCGTCGCCATCGTCGACCCCGCGGCGCCGTCGAGCCCGACCCTCGTGGACCTGAACCCGCACATCAATTACGCCGTCACCCCGGGGCCGCAGTCGGAGATCGACCAGAGCCTGTCGCAGCCCGGCGCTCTCGTCTTCAGCGCCGATGGCGCCCTCGTCTACGTCGCCGCCTTGGGCTCCGCCAAGGTGGGCGTTCTCAACGCCACCGGTCAGGTCATGGCGCGCATCGACGTCAACGAGGGCCCGAGCGGCCTCGCCCTCGACGAGGTCCGCCACCGTCTCTACGTGCTGCATCGCTTCACCAACTCCCTCTCGGTGGTGAACACGGACACGCGCCAAGTGCTCTCCACCGTGGCGCTCTTCGATCCGAGCCCGTCGGTGATCAAAAACGGGCGCCGCTTCCTCTACGACGGCCGTCTCTCTTCCGGCCACGGCGATCTCGCCTGCGCTTCCTGCCATGCGGGTAGCGACATGGATCACCTCGCCTGGGATCTCGGCGACCCGAACGGCTCCTCGCAGCCCCCGCCGCAAAACCAGCTCGATCCGCTGCTCACCAACTTCCATCCCATGAAGGGTCCGATGACCACGCAGACGCTGCGCGGTTTGAACGGCACCGAGCCCTTGCACTGGCGGGGCGACCGGGCCGGCTTCGCCGATTTCAACGGCGCCTTCATCAGCCTCATGGGCAGGAACGCGCAGCTGTCCGCCGGCGACATGCAGTCGTTCACCAACTTCATCATGACCGTCCAGGACCCGCCGAACCCGAACCAGAACTTGGACCGCTCCTTCCCCAATCCCGCGGTGGGCCCGAGCCCCCAGCGCGGCCACGATCTCTTCGTGGGGGCTCCTCTCGACGGACCCTTCCGCTGTGCCGACTGCCACGCTCTGCCGACGGGAACGAACGGGCAGCTGGTGAACCGGTTCGCCCTGCAAGAATCGCAGGACATGAAGATCCCGCAGCTGCGCAACCTCTACGAGAAAACCGGTTTCACCGGCACGCCGGGGGAGAAGAAGCGCGGCTTCGGCTTCATCCACGATGGCTCGAGCCCGACGCTCTTCGACTTCCTGCAGTTCCCGGGCTTCAGCTTCGCCAACGACACCGCCCGGCGCGACATGGAAGCGTTCCTCCTCGCCTTCGACACCGGCATGGCGCCGTCGGTGGGCGCGCAGCGCAGCGTCGACGTGACCACGAAGAACAGCAGCGATTTCAACGCCTGGCTGCAGACGATGCTGGGACAGGTCGGGCTCGGGAACTGCGACGTCGTCGTGAAGGGGCTGCGCGGCGGCTTCCAGCGTGGTTGGTTCTACGAAGGCAACGGCTTCTTCCGCCCCGATCACAGCGCCGAGCACTCGCTCTCCACCCAGGACCTCCTGGCCCTCGTGGTGCCCGGCACGAGCTTCACCTTCACGGGTGTGCCGTCGGGCAGCGGCACGCGCATCGGCATCGATCGCGACGAGGACGGTTTCCCCGACCGCACGGAGATCGCCGCCGGTTCGGATCCCGCCAATGCCAGCTCGCAGCCCACGGTCACAGCGACGGGCCCGTCGCCCTCCGAGGGCTCGCAACAGCGCTTGAGCAGTTGGCCCAATCCGGCACCCGCCTCGGGCGCCACCATTTCCTTCGCTCTCGACGCCCGCGGCCCGGTGCAGGTGCGGGTGTTCGACGCCAGCGGCCGGCTGGTGACGACGCTTCTCGACGGCATGGCCGGTCCCGGGGAAATGCGCTTGCGCTGGGATGGCACCGATCGCCGCGGCAACACCGTGGCCTCAGGGGTGTACTTCTACCGCGTGGACGAGGTCGCCCGCCGGCGCTCGAATTCGCTGCTGCTCGTGCGCTGAGGCTCGAGCTCGGAGATGAAACTACTCCAGCTCGAAAGCAACGAACTGCAACAGGCCGTTGCGCTCCACCTGGAGCGCAACGGCTGCTAAGGGCTTCAAGGCCGCGAGCTTCTGCCGCAGCTCCTGCAGCGTGCGCACCGGCTGGCCATTGATCTGGTGGATCACGTCCCCCGGCAGGAGGCCGAGATCCAGGTAGGGCGCATCCGCAGCCCGGCTGACGACGACGACGCCTTGGGTCTGCCGCAACCCCTCCAGGTGCGCCGCCACTTCCGGCGTGATGTCGAGGCCCAGGATCCCGAGCTGCGTCACCACGTGGGTGTCGGGATGCACGAGCGGCAGGAGCTCGCCGGCGACATCGCGCCGCTCGACGATCCCCACCTGCACGCGCCGCGTCTCCCCGCCGCGCAAGTATTCGAGCGTCGCGCTCTGCCCGCTGCGCAGGCGGTAGAGGTTCACGTCGAACTGCCGCCCGTTCTCCATCGGCTTGCCTTCCACGCTCACGACCACGTCGCCCACCTTGAGCCCCGCCTTCTCCGCCGGGCTCCCGGGCAGCACGTCCCCCAGGATCACGCCCCAGTCCCGCTGCAGCCCCAGCGCCGCCGCCATGGTCGGGGTCAGCGTCTGCGCCTGCACGCCGATGCTGCCGCGGCGCACCGTGCCGGAAGCGCGCAGCTGCTCGAAGACGTTGCGCACGATGTTGCTCGGCGCGGCGAAACCGATGCCCTCGCTGCCACCGGAACGGGAGAGGATGAGGGTGTTGATGCCGATGACCCGGCCTTCCGCGTCCACCAGCGGACCGCCGCTGTTGCCCGGGTTGATCGGGGCGTCGGTCTGCAGGTAGATCATCGGATCCTCGTCGCGCAGCTGCCGCGCCACCGAGCTCACCACGCCGACGGTGACGGAATTCTGCAGCCCCAACGGGCTGCCGAAAGCGAAGACCAGCTGGCCGGCACGGACGCTGTCCGAATCGGCGAGCTCCAGGGCGAGCAAGTCCGTCCGCGGCACCTTCAACACCGCCAGGTCCGTTTCCGTGTCGATGCCGACAATTTGCGCCCCCAGCATCTCGCCCGCGGCGGAGAGGATCGAGCGCGGCGCCGCGGGCCCCTTGCTGGCGGTGGCGAGGCGCACCTGCACCCGCCGCGCTCCGCTGACCACATGGGCGTTGGTAACAATGTATCCATCCTTGCCCAGGATGACGCCGGAACCGGTGCTGCGCTGCAGCGAAAGCAGGTCGCCGGTGGCCTCGACGATGCCGCCGCGCCCGCTGTAGCCGCTCACGAACACCTGCACCACCGCCGGCCGCACCGCCTCCGCCAAGGTCTCGATGGAATGGCTGAAGCGGACGAGGTCGAGCCCGGTGGGCTCCCCGCGGGCGAGGCCCGCGCTGGCGGCGAGGCCGAGGAGCAGGACGAGTGCGCGGCGATGTTGCATAGACATGCAGACTTCCCCGGCGCCGCTGCTGGCGCCGCGCTGCGGTGGAAACGTCGTGTGCTGCCGCTGTCGCCACCGGCAGCAGAGACGGTGTCATCCGTCACCGTAACGCCGACCGTGAGACGCGGGCGCGCCTGGGGCGCGCCCTGAGGGAGGATGGACCGGAAGCGCAGCCACGGCAAGGCGCTGCCTTTTCGGGCCTTCTGCCCCGCCGGCGGCCGCCCTGGAGGCTCCCCCGGCCCGATTGATCAGGGGTTACCAGGAAATTCATTTTTCTGCTGGCGCTCCCCGCTGCTTCTGCTATCATCTCCGTGGGACTTTACCTTTCCAGTTCGTGAGCGCCGCGGCAGCCGCCGCGCGCATCGTCTCGCCCAAGACATGCGTAACTCAAGGGGTGCAGGGCTGCGGAAGGGACTTGCGTTGGGTTGCGGAGGGCGACTAGAGTGGCGCGTCGAAGTGGCCGCTCTCTGCGAGTGGACTCTTTTTTGCAACTCCTAGCGTTGTGAACCACAAGTGCTGCAGTGCTCGTGCGTACTCCGGTACATGGACACGCCCGCGCTGCGACAAACAGGGGTGATCGGCCATTCCGAAGCGACCTCGTCCAACCAAGCCACAGAGCAGAACGGCGCCCGTTCCCGCAGTGCAGGAAGCGCAAAGGCAGGAGAAACTCGCGGCCGCCATGGGAGCCGCCCTGGAGAAAGCGCTCGAACCGCTGCGCCGTGATCTGGCGGCGATGCATGCCACCTGGCGTCAAGTGGCGGAAGCCGTGGCCTCCGGTCGCACCGGCGTGGACGGCAGCCCTTCGCGCCGCACTCTGGCAGCCGTGGTCGAGGTGCCGCAGCGCCGGGAAGTCATGGCCCCGTCGAGCTCGCCAGACGAAACTTGCTTGGTACCGCAGTGCGCTGCACCGGTGCTGGCAAAACAGCTCTGCGAGACGCATTACCGCATCATGCGGCGCACCGTCGCCGCCGGCGGTGAATTCGATCCCGAGGCGCAGCGTCCGGCCCGCGCCCGCGCGGTGAGCAAGGTCTGCCACGAAGCGGGTTGCAGCGAAGCCCATTACGCCAAGGGCTTGTGTCGTCGCCACTACATGGCGGTGCGCTCACGCATCCGCGCCGCCGAACGCCACGGGCACCCGCTGGGCGAGGACGAGTTCGAGCCCAATATGGAGTTGGAGCCGGAGGAAACGCCGGATCTAGAGGAAGAGGAGAGCGGGCCCCCGATGCCGTTGCGCGGCAATGGCGGCACCGATCGCGGCCTCGCCATCCCGTTGTTCCAGGAATCCACACCACGGCCCTTCTCGCCGAAGGAAGCCCTGCCCACGGCGGAGATGGTGTCCCGCGTGGTGGCGCAGTATCGCGGCGGGCTCGACCGGGTCGCCGAAGTTCTCGGGCGCAACAAGCGCACCTTGATGGAGCTGCTCGACCAGCTCGATCTCATGCCCCACGTGACGCGCATACGCAAGGAAGAGCGCCAGCGCATCGAGACCGCAACCCTGCGCGAACGCCTCGATGACCTGCTCTTCCGCGAGAAGCTGCTCGAAGACCTCGGTTGTCTCAAGGAAGTGGATGATCGCGCTCGCTTCGAGGTGAAGATGCGCTGCGCCAGTCTGGCCAAGGACAGCGAGACCATCGAAGACGTGCTGTATCGGCTGGCCAGCGAGCTGCATCTCGACGACGGCGGCATGAAGCGCCTCGTCTGGCGCTACGATCTGCGCCGCTATTTGCGCGGTCTGAAGCTCAAGCCGGCTGCCCCACAGGCGCGCACCCGCGTCTGAACCGCGTCCGCCGCATTCCTCCCCCATGACGGAGCGAGCGGAGGTGTTCATGCAGCGGTCGCGTCGCCGCCCGGCCGCTCGCCTCGCCCGCATCGCGCTGGCGCTCTTCGCCGCTGCCGGTCTCGTCCTCGCTGCCGCGAGTGGTTGCGCTCTCCGCCACACCTGGGTCGCTCCGGGAGCCCTGTCGGTCACCCCCGCGCCGGTCGACTCCGTCGATTGCACCCTTCTTTTCGTCGGCGATGCGGGCAAGCCGGAGCTCGCGGCGCCCGAGCCGGTGCTCGAGGCGCTCTGCGCCGAGGCTTCCCGCGCTCCGGCGCGCACCCTCGTCGTCTTCCTCGGCGACAACGTCTACCCCGACGGTCTCCCCGCTGCAGGTGCCGCCGACCGCCCGCGGGCCGAAGCCGTGCTGCGCCGGCAGGCGGACGTCGTGCGCCGGAGCGGCGCCCGCGGTCTCTTCGTGCCGGGGAACCACGACTACCATCTGGATGGCCGCGAGGGTGTGCAGCGCCAGGCGGCGTACATCGCCTCCCTCGGCGTGCCCGGTCTCGAGTACCGGCCCGCGGGCGATTGCCCCGGGCCGGAAAGCTTCGACCTCGGCAGGCGCTTGCGCCTCGTCGTCTTCGACAGCACCTGGTGGATCCAGGACGAGTTCGCCACCCCGGCCGCTCCGGACTGCAAGAGCGGCACCGAGGCGAGCTTCGTCGCCGCCCTCGACAGCGTGCTCGCCGATGCGGGCGAGAGAACCGTGGTCGTCGCCACTCATTATCCGGTGGCCTCGCACGGCTGGCACGGCGGCTTCTTCACCTGGCAAGATCACCTCTTCCCGCTCACCCGTGCGGTGAGCTGGCTCTGGTTACCGCTGCCGGGCCTCGGCTCCCTCTATCCCCTCTATCGCCAGTCCGGCGGCGTGCGGCAGGACCTCTCGAACTCGCACTATCAGCACATGCTGGCGCAGCTGGAGCAGGCGTTCGTCAAGCGTCCGCCCCTCGCCTTCGCCGCCGGCCACGACCACAATCTGCAAGTGCTCACCGGCCAGCGCGGCGTGCGCTATGCCCTGGTGAGCGGTGCGGGCTCGATCGCCAGGCCCGACCCGGTGTCGTATGGCGACGACACGATCTGCGCCTCGCCGCACCCCGGTTTCATGCGCCTCGATCTGCTGCATGATGGCCGCGCCCGGCTCGAAGTGGTGGAGGTCGGCGAGGGCGGCAGCGTGTCGCGTCCCTGGTCGGGTTGGCTCGGCGCCCAGGCGCCGGCCAAGGTCCCCTGAGTCGCGAGGCCCGCGGGCGCTTCTGGCTCCCTCAAACCAAGCTCGGTTGCTCTGGCGCGCCGCCGCTTCTACACTGGGGGAGTCGCATTCGGGAGGCCGCGATGGCCGATCTCAGCATCCAGTTTGCCGGTGTCCGTGCACCCAATCCGTTCTGGCTCGCCTCCGGGCCGCCGACCAATTCCGGCGACCAGGTGAAGCGCGCCTTCGACCTCGGCTGGGGCGGCGCGGTGTGGAAGACGGTGGGCGAGCCCATCGTCAACGTCTGCTCGCGGTACTCCTCAGTCGACTATGGCAGCGAGCGCATCATGGGGTTCAACAACATCGAGCTCATCAGCGATCGCCCCATCGCCGACAACCTGCGCGAGATCGCCGAGGTGAAGCGCCAGTACCCGCGGCACGCCCTGGTGGTCTCCCTCATGGTCGAATCGACCCGCGAGGCCTGGCACGACATCGTCCGGCGCACCGAGGACGCCGGCGCCGACGCTCTGGAGCTCAACTTCGGCTGTCCCCATGGCATGAGCGAGCGCGGCATGGGCTCCGCCGTGGGACAGGTGCCGGAGTACACCTGCCGGATCGTGGAGTGGGTGAAGGAGGTGGCGCGGACTCCGGTGATCGTGAAGCTCACCCCCAACGTCGCCGATGTGCGCTATCCGGGCCGCGCCGCGGTGCAGGGCGGCGCCGACGCGCTCTCCCTCATCAACACCATCAACAGCATCACCAGCATCGACCTGGACGATTTCACCCCGCGCCCGAAAGTGCGCGGCCGCTCCAGCCACGGCGGCTACTGCGGCCCGGCGGTGAAACCCATCGCCCTCAACATGGTGGCGCAGATCGCCGGCGACCCGGCTTGCGCCGTGCCGATTTCCGGCATCGGCGGCATCTCCACCTGGCGCGACGCGGCGGAGTTCATCGCCCTCGGCTGCACCTCGGTGCAGGTGTGCACCTCGGTGATGCACTATGGCTTCCGCCTCGTGGAAGACATGGTCGACGGCCTCTCGCAGTGGATGGACGATCACGTCTTCGCCCGCATCGAGGACTTCCGCGGCCGCGCCATCCCCAGCGTGCGCGACTGGGGCGATCTCGATCTACACTACAAGATCGTGGCGCGCATCGACCCGAAGACCTGCATCGGCTGCCAGCTCTGCTACGTCGCCTGCCAGGACACGGCGCACCAGTGCATCTACGTGGGCGACGGCGAGCAGCCCGCGGTGCCCGTGCCTTTCCAGGTGCGCGGTGAACCGGTGACGCATCTCGTCACCGGGCACGGGGTGCTGGGAGAGGCCGAGCGCGAGCGGCGGGTTCCCTGGGTGAAGGAAGACGACTGCGTCGGCTGCAACCTCTGCATGCTCGTCTGTCCGGTGCCGAACTGCATCACCATGGTCGAGTTGGACACCGGCCTGCCGCCCCAGACCTGGAACGAGCGCCAGGCGAGCCGCCCGTCGTGAGTGCACCGAAGCTGCAGCCGGAGATCGTGGACACCGACCGCCGCGACTGGCGTCCGTTCGCCGACGCACCGGGAGTGCACTACAAAGTGCTGCGGCATCATCCCGGCAGGCGCGGCATCACCTTGCTGCTGCAGTTCGACGCCGGCGCCGCCTACCCGGCGCACCGTCATCCCGAGGGCGAGGAGTACTTCGTCTTGCAAGGAACGGTGCAGGACGGCGGCCGCAGTTACGGCGCCCACACCTACGTCTATCACGCTCCCGGCTCGGCACATCGACCGGCGAGCGCCACCGGCTGCACGCTTCTCGTCACGCTGCCTGCCGCGATCGAGCGCCTCGAGGATTGAGGTTCTCGCCGCCAGTGGGTGGCGACGGCAGCGAGACCTACCGGACGTAACCGGCGCGCGCTGCTGCTTCGACGGCCGCGGTCACGGCAGCCTGCATCGTGGCCGGCAAGGGTTCGAGCGGCCGGCGCGGTTCGCCGCAGTCGAGGCCGCGCTGCCGCAAACCGCACTTCACCCCGGCGATGCCCCGGCCGCGCCAGGCGGTGACGAGAGCGGTCAGCACCGCTTGAGCCCGTTCCGCTTCCGAGCGCTGCCCGGCCCGCTGCGCCTCGTACACCGCCACCCCGGCTTCCGGGAGCACGTGCGCCACCGCCAGGATCCCGCCGCAGGCGCCAGCATCGAGGGCCGGAAGCAAGCCGCCGCCGTGCCCGGTGAAACCCAGCGTCTCGGCCCGTTGCAGCGTCGCTGCCAGGGGCCCACCTTCCACGGCGCTGTCCTTGAAGCCCCAGATGTTCGGATGCTGCAGCAAGCGGCCGAGGAGATCGGCGTCGAGGTCGAGCTCGGTCACCTGCGGCAGGTGATAGACGAAGAGCGGCAGCGGTGCGGTGGCGGCGATCTCGTGGTAGAAACCGACGAGCGCCTCCGGTCCGAGCTGCTTGCGATAGTAGAACGGCGTGAGCACGAGCGCCCCATCGGCGCCACTTTGCGCTGCCGCTTCGATGGCCCGCAGCGTGCTGCGCGCCGAAGGCCGGCCGCAGCCGGCCAGCACCGGAACGCGCCCAGCGACGCTCGCGACCACGGCGCGCAAGACCACGGCCGCCTCGTCCTCGCCGAGGTGCGGCGCCTCGCCGGTGGTCCCGAGCGCCAGAAAGCCGCGGATCCCCCGCGCCAGCAACCAATGCACCAAGGTGTCGAGACGCTCCAGATCGGGAGCATCGTCACGAAACGGCGTCACCAGAGGCACCCAGATGCCGCTGCAGCTTTCCCGTGCCAAGCCCATCGCACCCTCCTCGACGACCGCAATTCCCGCCGCAGCGGCGTCGTGTAGACTGCAGGATGAACGCAAGCGGCCCTACCGTGCAACCGGCACGAGCGCCCAGGGAGACGCCGTGACCACGAATGTGTCGCCGCGACGGCTCGTCCGTGCCGAGGCGGTCCTCGCCGCGCGCCGGCGCCGACTCACGCTGGTCCTGGAGGACGCCCTCGACCGCCACAACGTGAGCGCCGTGCTGCGCACCTGCGAAGCCTTCGGCATCCAGGACGTACACCTGGTCGGGGGCGATGTGGCGAGCGGAGAGATCAACCCGGCGGTCGCGAGCGGCGCCGAACGCTGGTTGACGCTGCAACGACACGACAGCGCCGCGTGCGCCATCGTGGCGCTCCGTGCCCAGGGCTATCGCCTCTACGTCAGCCACCTGAGCCCCGAGTCGCTGCCGCTCGCCGCCCTGCCGCGCGACGAACGCGCCGCCTACGTCTTCGGCAACGAGCAATCCGGCGTCTCCCAGGAATGGCTCGACGTCGCCGACGCCCGCTTCGTCATCCCGACCTCGGGATTCACCGGGAGCCTGAATCTGTCGGTGGCCGCGGCGCTCGTCGTCTACGATCGGCTCCTCCTACACCGCACCGTCGCCGAGGCACCCGGCGACCTCGACGCCGCCGAGAAGGCGGAGCTGCGCGCCGCTTGGTACGACACGCTCGCCCACGGGAGTGCCGTGCTCGAGCGCGCCCATCGCTCCCGCCTGGACGATCCACCGGCGCCATCTCCCGTCTTCCCCGTAGATCGCCACAAGACCTGAGAGCCCCGACACCAGCACGAAAGTACCCATGTTCCGTCGAGAACTCCGCGACACGCTGCACCTCGCCATCCCGGTGGTGCTGACCCAAGTCGGCAGCGTCGCCATGGGCATCGTGGACACCATCATGGTGGGGAGGCTGGGGCCCGAACCTCTCTCCGCCGTCGCTCTCGGCAACGCCCTCACCTTCACCATCCTCATCGTCTGCCTGGGCACGCTCTCCGCCCTGGACCCGCTGGTGGCGCAAGCCTTTGGCGCCGGGCGCTTCACCGAGTGTGGCCGCGTCATGCACCATGGCGCCTTCCTCGCCGTGGTCCTGGCGCTGCCGGCGCTCCTCCTCATCGCCTGCGCCCGGCCCATGCTCCGGCTTCTCGGCCAGAGTCCGGAGCTGGTGGACGCCGCGAGCCACTACGCCTACGCCATCGCTCCGGGAGTCCTCCCCTTCCTCCTCTTCACCGTGCTGCGCCAGTTCATGCAAGGTCTCTCCCGCGCCCGGCCGGCGCTCTTCGTCATGATCTTCGCCAACCTGCTCAACGTCTTCGGCAACTGGGTGCTCGTCTACGGCAACCTCGGCGCGCCCGCCCTGGGAGCCACCGGCTCCGCTTGGTCCACCACCATCGCGCGCTCGGCGATGTTCCTCTTGCTCGCCGGTTGGGTCTTCAGCCGCCGGCATCTCAGGCCTTACCTCACCCACCTGCCGCCGTGGCCGCCGGACCGGAAGCTCTTGCTGCGTCTCGCCCGCCTCGGTCTGCCGGCCGGTGGTCAGTTCGGTCTCGAGGTGGGAGTCTTCGCCTGCACGGCGATGTTCATGGGCTGGTTCGGCACGCTCCAGCTGGCGGGACACCAAATCGCCATCAATCTCTGCAGCACCACTTTCATGGTGCCACTCGGATGCTCCGCCACCGCCGCCGTCCGCGTCGGCCAGGCGCTCGGTCGGCACGATGTGGCGGGAGCGCGGCGCGCCGCTCTGGCTGCCGGCACCCTCGGCGTCGGTTTCATGGCGGTCGCGGCACTCTGCTTCGCGCTCTTCCCGGAGTTCTTCGTCCGCATCTACACCGACGACGCCGAACTGGTGGGGATGGGGGTGTCGCTCCTCCTCGTCGGTGCGGCCTTCCAACTTTCCGACGGCACCCAGGTCATCGCCATAGGCTCGCTCCGCGGCGCCGCGGACACGCGCTTTCCCATGCTCGTGTCGGCCGTCGCCTACTGGCTCGTGGCCCTGCCGCTCGGCTGGGCCCTCGCCTTCCCGCTCGGCTGGGGGCCGCGCGGCCTGTGGTGGGGACTGACGCTGGGATTGACGCTGGTGGGGGTGACGCTGGCGCTGCGCTTTCACCACCGCGTGCGCGAGCACCGCTTGCAAGCGATGCAAGCACTCGACGCCTGACACGCCGGAATCTCAGGACGGGAAGCGCGGGCCGCCGCGGACGAGATGCAAGCGGCCACGTTCGGGCAGCGCGACATCGAGATGGGACTGCACGCTGCCATCGGGCCAGAGGATGCGCACCGCGTCGGCCTCTCGCGCCGTGCCGATGCCGAGCCAGCCCACGGGGCCGCGCAGGACCACCGACGCCGCCTGCGTCCCGGCGTACAGCTCCACCCGGACACCGAAGCAGGCCGAGGGACGGGAGACACCCTCGAGTTCGATCTCGAGGCCGCGGCCCACGTTCCCGCCCACGTTCCACAGGAAGACCAAGGTGCTGTCGGCAGTCGTGCCGACGAGATCGAGATCCCCATCGCCGTCGAAGTCGGCGCTGCAGAGCGGCGCTGGCCCCAAGGCTCCGTGCTCTTCCCCGGAACGGACGGTGACGTCCGAGAGCAGGGCATCGCCTTCGTTATGCCACAGCGCCAGCTGCGTCTCACCCGGCACTTCGAGGAGCGGCTCCATGCGGCGCAGGTGGGGCGCGGTGTCCTCGCCGCCTGCGGGCGTGGCGCTCGCCACCGCCAGCACCGGTGGCGCCGCCGGGAAGTGCTGCGTCACCACGTCCACCAGACCGTCGTTGTCGAGATCGGCGACGTGAATGGCCGCCACCGGCACACCCCGCTCGGGATCGGTGGTCCACGCCGCGAGCACCTCGCGGTAGGCCGCCGCACGCTCGAAGTGTCCGGCGCCTTCGTTGCGCCACAGCCACAATCCCTCGTCGTCACCGAGAAGGATGTCGTCGTCTCCGTCGGCATCCATGTCGGCGCAAGCCGCAGCGCGGGCGCGCTGACCCCACAACCCAGTGAGCATGGTGATCTCCGCGAAGGCACCGGTGGCTCGCGCCCCCAGCACGCGCACCCGTCCCCACGCATCCAGGCAGAGCAGATCCATGGCCGCATCGCCGTCCAGATCCGCCGCCAGCGCAGTCCGGGCCGGGCCGAGGTCGCCCCAGCCGGGAAGGGCCTCGGGAGCAGCGAAGTCCCCATTGCCGTTGTTGCGCAACAAGAGCAGCCCGACTTGCTCGCTCACCGCCAGCACCACATCCAGATCGCCATCGTGGTCCGCATCCAAAGGCTCTAGGTGCGACACGCCGGTGAACTCGCCGAGCGGGCTGCAACGTGGCCGCGGGCCACCGTGCACGATCCAGAGCCGCGCCGGCGTGGTGTGCAGTGAATCGGTGACGGCGCCCGTCAGGGTGACGAGGTCCATGGCGGCGTCGGCATCGAAGGGACCCGTGGCGACCAGCGAGGCGGGCGCCTCGAGAAAGTCCACGGGCAGCCAGGGCACGTCGGCTTCGGCGCGGGCCGAGTCCGCGCGCAAGTAGGCTCCGGAACCGCCGAGCACCACGTCCTCGAGACCGTTGTGATCGAGATCCACCGCCACCGCCATCGTGGCCGGGATCTGCACCCGCTTCGCCTCGAAGCGCGGTGGTGTGCGCGTGAAGTGCGGCGCATGCCGGAACTGTGGCAAGACCAGCTGTCCGAGGCCGTAGACCTGCGCCGCCGCACCACCCCGTCCCGGATCGAGACGCTCGGCCTCGCGGCGCGACCGCACCGCTGCCGTGTCCCCCTGGGCTTCCAGCACCTGGGCGAACAAGCGCTGCACCGCGGCGTTGTGTGCCTCGACACCGGCGGCGCGGTCCGCCAAGGTGCGCGCTTCGTGGAGCGCTGCGGCGCTCTGCCGCGGCGAGGTCTTTGCCGTTTCGAGACGCAGCGACGCCAGATACACCAAGGCACGCACGTCCGCCGGATCCAGCTCCAGCGCCGCCGACCAGGAGCGGGCGGCGTCATCGAGCTCGTGCCGAGACCGCTGCACCAATCCCAGGTTGACCAACGCCTCCGGCCGGCGCTCCGCCTCCACCACGCGTTGCAGCAGTCGTTGCGCCGCCTTCGCCTCTCCAGATTCGAAGAGGGCGCGAGCGCGGACTACGGTGCAGTAGCGGGACTCCGGGTCGTCCGGAGCGCGGGAGCAACCGGCGACAACGATGAGTAACGTCTGGAGACAGAGGTGCACGCGACGGCAGCCCAACGCCCAACCTCCCGACCCACGGGTCACGTCGCAACGGCGCGGGCAAGATGCCTGCCAGCCCGCGGCGCGAAGCGGGGGCATTCTCCCATAGAAGGGGCCCTGCGTCGCGCCCCAAGCGAAGCCTCCGTGCACCCGAGCGGGCGCAGTTTCTCCATCGTTCCTTGCGGCCGATTTCTGGACCCGTGGCATCCCCGATGCTAAGATGGGGTAGATGGCTCTCGCATGGTGCGGTCGCACTGCCCGCCGCACCGGGACGATCCCGCCCGTCCTGGCCCCGAGGTGACAAGATGAAGCGGACTTGGACGTTCGCCGCGGCCGCCGCCGTGCTGCTCGCCGGGGTGTTCGCATGGGCGCAGAGACCGATCCCGGTCTCGCCGCCGCTCGCTTCCCCGCTCGCGGCGGGCGCCTCGAGCGGATCCTCCTGCAAAGCCACCGTTCCCCTCGCCCTGCAGATCCAACCGGCAGGCACAGGGCGCTGGAGCCTCGAGCTCCAGTCCCTGGATCGAGAGCACGAGGCCGTGGTGTGGATGTGGTCGGCGAGCGAGGCCGAGCGCCGCGAGGTCTGGCGCGGCACGCTCCGGCCGGGTCCAGCGCACTTCGCGGAGGTCGCCTTCGCCCCCGGCTCGCCGCAGGTGACCGTGTGGGCCGCCCTCGAAGTTGCCGGCGCCGCCGGCGCAAGCATGCGGAGCCTCGCCAGCTTCGCCCCCGCCGGGCGCAACCTGCAGAGCCTGTCAGCCGAGACCGGCCAGCTGCTCGAGGATCCCGCCACGGGCGAGCATCTCCTGCAGTTTCAAGGCACGCCGTCCGCGACCGCGCCGGGAGAACGCCGATGAGGCGCATTGCTGCGGCCGCGCTGCTTTCCCTCACTGTCGCCCTGCCGGCGCAGGCGAACTACCAGGTGCGCGGCACCTTCCAGTACAAGGATCGGGAGTTCAATCTCTCGGGCTTCACGGGCAGCGAACCGAACCGGCCCATCCGTTTCGCCGATGTCGAAGTCGTCGACGCCAACACGCAGCAGCTGCTCGCCAGCGGCGCCACCGACGGCACCGGCACCTTCACCCTCCAGGTGGTCGACAATGTGACCCGCAACCTGACGGTGCGGGTGCGGACGTCATCGGCACACACCAGCGATCTCTTCATCACCGTGCGCCAGACGGGCACGAGCGCCATCTTCGCGGTCGCCACCACCTACAACAATCATGGCTCGACGCAGAACATCGATTTCACCGCCAACCCGATCGTGGCGGACCAGGGAGCGGGCGGCGACCCCTTCAACGTCTATGACTGCGCCCTCGACGGCATGGACTTCGTCGCCGCCTTGAACGGCGGGCGACCCAACGCTTCCCAGTCCCTCACCCTCTACTGGAACCAGGGCAGCGGCATCGGCACGTTCTACGATGCCGGCAACCGCGCCATCTATCTCTACGGGAAGAGCACCGACTCCGACGGCTACGACGATTCGGTGATCTTGCACGAGTTCGGCCATTACGTCGAATTCGTCCTCGCCGCCAGCGACAATCCTGCCGACTCGCACGGCCCCAACGATTGCCTGGTGCTGCAGCTCTCCTGGTCCGAGGGCTATGCCACCTTCCTGCAGAACCTGGTGCGCGATTGGAAGGGCTACAGCCGCCCCGATCTCTACGTCGACACCTCGGGCCAGCCGGGCCCCGGGGGCGTGCTCCTGAGCTACACGGTGGAGACCCCGGCCTACGGCATCCCGGGGCCGGGCAACGAGATCACGGTGAACGCGACGCTGTGGGACACCTACGACGTCACCACCACAGCCGACGCCACACCGAGTACCGACGATGATCCCATGCGCGTCGCCGGCGTGCGCGAGAGCTTCTGGGACGTGCTGATCAACTACCTGCCGCAACCCACGGTGAGCACGATCAGCATCGAGGACTACTGGGACGGCTGGTTCCTCCGCGGCCACGACTCCGAGACCGAGATGCGCCAGGTCTTCGCCGCGCGCGGCATGGAGTTCTACGACGATACCTTCGAGCAGGACGACTCCCTGGTGCAGGCCCGGAACGGCGGTATCCAGAGCGGCACCACGCATCACAGCATCTATCCCGCCGGGGATTCGGACTGGACGCGGTTCGACGCCGTTCTCGGCGGCATGTACGTCTTCGAAACCCGGAACCTGCCCTGCGGCACCGATACCGAGATGCGGCTGTGGGCTTCGAACGGCACCACCCTGCTCGCCCAGAACGACGACCAGTCACCCACCGATCTTTCCTCCCGCATCGCCTGGACGGCCTCGCTGAGCGGGCCGGTGTACCTGCAGGTGCGCCGCCGTCCCCCCCCTCCTACGGATCCCGACACCTATGGCTCGTACGATCTTCGCGTCAACATCACCGTGGCCGTCGAGGTGAGCGACATCCAGATCAGCGCCAGCCCGGCGGGCGTGCGCCTCGCCTGGCGGGCGGCCGCGGATGCGACCTTTTCCCACTTCGACGTCGAGCGCGCCGACCAGCGCAATGGTCCCTGGGCGCGCCGCAACGACGCGCCGCTCGTGAGCGGTGCGGGCGAGCCACAACTCTTCGAGTTCGTCGATGCCCAGGTAGAGCCGGAGCAGCACTACTTCTATCGCCTCGTCGGCGTGGAGTCCGACGGCCAGCGCACCTTCTATGGTCCCTGGGAGATCGTCGCCGCGGCGCCGTTGCGGCTCGTTCTCTATCCGCCGCAACCCAACCCCTTCAACCCGCGCACCCAGCTCCGCTTCGACTTGGCTACCAGCGGCCCGGTGACGCTCCGCATCCACGACCTGCGCGGTCGCGTCGTGCGCACGCTGGTGCGTGGTGAAACCCTCCCCGCCGGCACGCGCGTCTTGCACTGGGACGGTCGTGACGACGCCGGTCGCGATGCCGCTTCCGGCATCTACTGGGTACGACTCGACTGCGCCCAAGGGCGCGAGACGCAGCGCGCCGTCCTGCTGCGTTGAGCGCGCGCCACTCCCGGCCTTACGCCTGCGCTTCATGCTAGAGTGAGCGGCATGTTGCGTTGCGGCATCGATCTCATCGAAGTCTCCCGCGTCCAGCGCGCCCTCGAGCGCCACGGCGAGCGCTTCGAACGCCGCGTCTTCACGCCCGAAGAGAGCGACTACTGCCGGCGCAAGGCCTTCCCCTGGCCGCACTACGCCGTTCGCTTCGCCGCCAAGGAAGCGCTCTACAAGTCGCTCCTCCCCGGCACGCTCCCGGTTCTCGTCTGGCGCGAGATCGGCGTCCGCCGCCACCCGTCGGGCGCTCCCGAGCTCGCTTTCACCGGCGACACCGCGCAGCATTTGGCGGGCTGGACCTTCTCCCTCGCCCTCACCCACGAACGCGACATCGCCATGGCCCAGGTCCTCGCCCTACCCCCGACTCGGCCGTGAGGTATCCCGTCAACGCACGAACGCCGCCTTGCCGAGCGCCATGGTTGGCTCGGTGAGCTGATGGCAAGCACCCATCGTGAATGTGTGATCTCCACCTCGGCAGCCCATCATGACGGAAAGATGAAATCGAAATTACAATCTGTTCATCCTCGGCCATGAGATTGCGAGTCTGATTCTCGGCGACATGTTTCCCCTCGGTGAATTCACCGAGCGGCCCTAGGAAATCAATTTGCTCCCAAAGCGTGGTTCCTACCGATGCGGCCATGGTTGGCCCGCAAGTACCGTGTCTCTTGTCGAGTCGGTGTTCTCCCAAGACTCCAAGAGGTGAGGTACAATGACATCGAAGAGATCTCGAAGCGCGAACTGGCCGAGCGTGGCGCTGGCGCTACTGCTGGCTGCCGGCACGACGATACTGCCGTGTGGGCAAGAGGTCTTGGCTCAGCTCCCCACGCTTCCTCCGCCTCCTTCGCTTCCTCCGCCTCCTCCGCCTCCTCCGCCTCCTCCGCTTCCTCCGCCCCTGCCGTTGCCTCTGCCGGTTCCGCCGCTGGACTTGCCTTTGGGTCCTCCGGAGTTGCCCACCATTCCCTCGCTCCCCCAAGTCCTGCCCCCGAACGCGCCCACCAGGTCGGGCTCGCTCGAGCTACCGGTCACGTCGGCGACACTGGACGCGAAGATCCTGGTCATCTCTGCCGACGGGAACGAACCCGTTCTGGGAGCGATCCGCCAGGCGGCGGAGTACGAAGGGATTCCCTATACGCTGTACGTGGCGAGCCTCACTCCAGGGGGATTCACGCCGGGCATGTTGTCCGACGGGGCGGCCCACGCGTTCTACCAGGGCATCGTGCTCACCACCGGAACGCTGGGATACTTCAACGGAACGACTTGGACCAGCGCCTTCAACACTACGGAATGGCAGACGTTGTGGGACTACCAGGCCAAATACCGGGTCCGCACGGCGATCGGCTACGCCTACCCGACCGCTGACTTGGGCTATGGCCCGTCGACGGGGGTGGATGCCACGACGAGCCCCATCTTCGCTTCCCTGACCCAGGCGGGCCAGTCCTTGTTCCCTTACCTGAACGCGGCGAACCCGATCGTCATCACCAAGGCCTGGACCTACCTGGCTCCCGCAGCGGGAACCGGGACGAACGTGCTCCTGACCGACTCGCGAGGCGATGCGCTCGCGCTGGTCCGGACCTATCCCGACGGCCGCCAGGTCCTCTCCATGACCTTCGACGGGAACTTCTTCCTGGTCCACAGCCTGGCGCTCGCGCACGGCCTCCTGAACTGGGTGACAGGAGGGCTGTTCCTGGGAGAACGACACATTTACATGACGCCGCAGATCGATGATATCTTCATCGACAACGACGTGTACGGCGGCGGAACCTACCGCCTCACCGCCGTCGACTGGGCGGTCGTCGACACCTGGCAAACACAGAAGCAGCTCCGCTCTCAGACCTCGGGCCTAAGCCTCCACATGGCGTTCAACGGCGACGGCACGGGCGGCAAATACTTCCCGGACACGCTCACCCCGACGGCCGACGTGACGCAGAGCCAGTTCCCGTGGATCAATCACACCTACAGCCACGAGAACCTGGACACCGCCAGCTACGACCTCGTCTACCAGGAGATCACCCGCAACAACCAAACGGCCGCATCCCTCGGACTGACGAACTACGATCGGCGCGCGCTGGTCACGCCCGACGTCTCCGGGCTCTCGAACCCGCAGGCCATGAGGGCCGCCTACGATGCCGGCATCCGGTTCGTCGTGACGGACACCTCCAGGCCCGGGATGGACAATCCGACGCCGCAGTCCGGTATCCCCAACCCGCAACAACCTGGCATCCTCATGATCCCGAGGCGGCCGGTCAACCTCTACTACAACGTGACCACGCCATCCCAATGGACGCACGAGTACAACGACATCTACCGCAGCTACTGGGGACGCGATCTCACCTACGGCGAAATACTGGACAAGGAGACCGATGTCCTGCTCCAGTACATGCTCCGTGGCGAGATCGATCCCTGGATGTTCCATCAGGCCAACCTGCGCGCCTATGACGGCGTGCACACGCTGCTCGGGGATCTGCTCGATCGGGCGCTGCAGAAG
>Ga0075418_10000947_pt1 | contig 31859 bp, 28 predicted proteins | sample SoiMetdeltSBSDD2_FD_81776 | JGI IMG/M metagenome (GOLD analysis project Ga0075418, IMG submission 81776) | Bulk soil microbial communities from a Populus tree surrounding site in Tennessee, USA - Soil MetaG P. deltoides SBSDD2 | ecosystem: Environmental > Terrestrial > Soil > Tree plantation... | reverse complement strand
CCAGCGTCCGCAGCAGCCGCCCGTAACCCGCGATCTCGCCGCGATAACCCACCATCCGCAGCGCGTCCCACACGCTCACCTGCGTCGTGGACAGAACGGGTTTCCCCAGCTCCCGCTCCAGCTTCTCGATGCTGTCCATGCTGCGCCAGTTCGTGCAGGCGAGCACGATCGCGTCCGCGTCCGGCGCGGTGGCGGCGGCGGCGCGCGCCAGGTCGTAGGAGCTCTCCGGGCCGAGACGCCCTACCGCCAGATTGTCGACCATCTGCAGCCCGCGGGCCGCGGCGACTTTGAGCCCGTTCGCCTCCAGAAAGCCCTGGGCAATGGCATTGACCTTGTCGGTATAAGCGGAGCCCAGCACGATGCGCTTCGCGTCGAGAAAGCGCAGCGCACGCAGCAGCGCCGTCGAAGTGGTGGTGGCGGGCTTGCCGCTCGCGTGCTCGATGCGCTCGATCATTTCCCGGTCGTAGCCGGCGCCCTTGAGAAAGCTCGGGGCGGTCGCGCCGAGCACGATGACGTCCACATCGGCGGTCGCGAGCAGCCGCGCCTGGGATTCCAGGTCCTGCACGATCCTGAGTATCGCCTCGGGGGTGATATCGGTCAGGAACATCCGCGCCGTGTGCAGCGTAACGCCGGCCGGCAGCGCGCGGTAGAACTCGGGCTCCACCGTTGTGTTCGACGACGGCACGAGCAGCCCGATGCGATGCGATTTGTCGGTCACGGCTTTCCTTCCATTCCTGTAGTATAAGAGTCCGCTGTTTTGCGCGTCAAAGTTTCTGCGATGACCTACGACACCATACTTTACGAAGAAGACGGCGCCATCGGCTGGCTGACGTTGAATCGCCCGGACGACGGCAACATGTTCACGCCGGTGATGTGCCACGAGATCCGCGACTGCGTGAACGACGTCCGGCGCGAGACGCGCACGCGGGTGCTGGTGATCACCGGCGCGGGCGACCGGTTCTTCTGCATCGGCGGGCGCAAGGAGGGCATGGAGGACAGCAACCTCTACGCCGGCATGCTGCCGACGCTGGAGATCTACGAGAGCATCGAGCGGCTGCAGAAACCGGTTATCGCATCCGTCAACGGCTACGCCGTGGGCGGCGGACAGGTGCTGCAGGTCATGTGCGATCTCACCATCGCCAAGGAAAGCGCGGTCTTCCGCCAGGTGGGTCCCATGATGGGCAGCTTCGACGCCGGCTACGGCACGTGGTACCTGGAAGACCTGGTCGGCAAGAAGAAAGCGAAGGAAATGTGGTTTCTCAATCCGCGGCTGACGGCGCGCGAGGCGCTTGCGATCGGCCTCATCAACAAGGTCGTGCCCGACGACAGGCTGCGGGAAGAGACGCGCGCCATGGCGCTGGAAATAGCGGAGCGCGGCGCGTTCGCGATCGCGGCGCTGAAGGCGGCCTTCACGGCGCGGCACGGCGGCGTGTCGGGGCTCGCGCGCATTTCGCACGACATGCTGCTGCGCCTCTACCTGGACACGGACGAATCGCACGAGCTGGGCGAATCGTTCAGGGGCAAGCGCAAGCCGGATGCCGACAAGTTCGGACATTGAGCACCATACTGACACTTCACGACCCACAGACCGCGCGCCGCTACTACGAAACCGGCGTGTGGCGTGAGGACACGCTGTACACCCTCCTGCGCGAACATGCGCGCGCGCGGCCCCAGGCGCACGCGCTGCGCGACAACCGCCTCCGGCTCACGTGGTCGCAGCTTCTCAGGTGGGTGGATGTCCTCGCCGCGGACCTGCACCGGGCGGGCCTGAAGCGCGGCCAGCGGGTATCGGTCTGGCTGCCCAACCGCGTCGAGGCCGTGGTCGTCTTCCTGGCGTGCTCGCGCAACGGCTACGTGTGCAATCCCTCCCTGCATCAGAACTACACCGTCGGCGAGGTGGCGCAGCTGCTCGAGCGCATACAGAGCGCGGTTCTCTTCGCGCAGCCCGATTACGGGTCCGACGGCGCGCGCGGCGACATCGTTTCCGCCGCGCAAGCCCTCCCTTCGGTGAAGCGTGTTTATTCCTTGTCTGCTCCGGGGTCGGATCCCGGCGCACAGGGCTCGGCCGCGTTATTTCCGGCCCCGGGAGCCGCAGCAGATCCGCAGGCGCAGGTCGATTCCAATCCCGACAAGATCGTCTACCTCGCGTTCACGTCGGGCACGACCGGCCTGCCGAAGGGCGTCCTGCATTCCGACAATACGCTGCTCGCGAACGGCCGCGCCATGGTGCGCGACTGGGGGCACGACGAGCGCACCGTCCTCTACAGCCACAGCCCGCTCTCTCACCACATCGCGACGGTGGCGATAGAGCAGATTCTCGTTGCGGGCTGCGAGCTGGTGGTGAACGACCCGCCCGCCGGCATGCGGCCGCTCGACTGGATACTGGAAACCGGTGCGACCTACGTGATGGGCGTCCCGACCCATGCGATCGACATCCTGGCGGACCTGAAGCGGCGCGGCCTGAAGCAGCTCGGCCGGGTGAACCTCTTCTACATGGCCGGGTCGGTCATTCCGCCGGAGACGGCCCGCGCCTTCCTCGATCTCGGCGTCAAGCCGCAGAACATTTACGGCATGACCGAGAACGGCTCCCACCAGTACACGATGCCGGACGACAGCGTCGAGGCCATCACGGGCACCTGCGGCAAAGCGTGCCACGGCTACGAGACGAGGCTCTGGGACCAGGACAACCCCGATATCGAGGCGGCGCCGGGAACGATCGGCGAGATCGGCACGCGAGGAGCGCTGCTCACGCTCGGCTACTTCGACAACCAGCCGGCGACCGAGAATTCCTTCAACGCCGCGGGCTGGTTCATGAGCGGCGACCTCGGCCAGTTCGACGCCGGCGGCAATCTGCAGATCGTCGGCCGGAAAAAGGACCTCGTGATCCGCGGCGGACACAACATCCATCCGGCGCGCATCGAGAACCTCGCAATCTCCCATCCGGCCGTGCTCAAGGCCGCCGCGTTCGCCGTGCCCGACCCGCGGCTGGGAGAGCGGGTGTGCCTTGCGGTGATCCCGCGCGACGGCACCCGCGTCTCCGGCGACGAGTTGCTGCGGCACCTCGACGGCGCGGGCCTGTCGAAGTACGACATGCCCGAATATTTCATCGCGCTGGACGCGTTTCCCCTGACCGCGAGCGGCAAGATACTGAAGCGCGAGCTGGTCGAATGGGCGAAGAGCGGACGCATAGCCCCGGTGCCGGTCCGTTGGACCGCCGCCGGGGAAAGGCGTGATTAGTGAATGGTGAATGGTGATTGGACCCAAACCCACCTTCACCGACTTCTGCGTCTCATGCCGGACACCAATCACTAATCACCAATCTCCAATCACGAATTTGAACAGCGTATGGCCATCGAACTGACGCGCATCGAGGAGTTCGCCGTCCTCACGTTGAACCGGCCGGAGGCGCTGAACGCTCTTTCGTTCGCGCTCATCGAGGAGCTGGGGCGGGCTCTCGAGCAGGTGCACGGAAGCGATGCGCGGGCGCTTCTCGTCACCGGCGCGGGGCCGAGGGCGTTTTGCGCCGGCGCCGACATCAAGGAGCTGACCGGGCGCTCGCTCATGGCGCAGAAGCACGGCGGCGAGGCCGGCCAGTACATATTCTCGAAGCTCGATCGCCTGCCCATGCCTTCCGTCGCGGTCGTCAACGGCTATGCTTTCGGCGGCGGCCTCGAGCTGGCTCTGGCCTGCACGTTCCGCCTCGTCACGGCGAACGCCAAGATGGGGCTGCCGGAAATCAAGCTCGGCCTGATACCCGGATACGGCGGCACCCAGCGCCTGCCGCGCGTGATCGGCCAAGCCCGTGCCCTGGAGCTGATCATGACGGGACGCGCGGTGGAAGCCGAGGAAGCGGTCCGGATCGGTCTGGCGAACCGGTTGATCGACGGCGACCCGGTGCAGGCGGGATTCGCGTTCGCGCGCGAATTCTCGGGATACAGCCTCCCGGTCCTGGGCTTCGCGCGCGAAGCGGTGACGCGCGCGCTCGACACGCCGCTGCACGAGGGATTGAAAGTCGAGGCCGACCTGTCCACCCTGGCCTTCCGCACCGAGGACGCCGAGGAAGGCATGGCCGCTTTCATCGAGAAGCGCAAGCCGAAGTTCAGGGACCGTTGAGCGTGGCGGGCAAGGTCATCGCGGTAACGGGCGCGAGCCGCGGCATCGGCGCTGACATCGCGCTCGAGCTCGCCCGGCGCGGCCACGTCGTCGGCTGCCTGGCGCGCTCCGGCAAGGGCCCGGACATGAGCGGAAAGGCGCCGGCCGCGGGCCGCTTCATCGAAATCGTCTGCGACGTCACCCGCGAAGCCTCGGTCAGGGACGCTCTTGCCAGGCTCGCCGACACCGCGGGGACGCTGAACGGCCTCGTCAACAACGCGGGCATACTCCGCGACGGCGCGAGCCACGAGCTGCCGACCGCGACGTACGAGGAAGTCATGGCGACCAATGCGACCTCGGCGTTCGTATGCTCGCGCGAAGCGTATCCGCATCTCGTCCGCGCCGGGGGCGGCATCATCGTCAACATCGGGTCCTTTTTCGACAAGATAGGCGTGAAGCGGTATCTCGCCTACTGCGCGTCGAAGGCCGCGATCGGCGCCATCACGCGCTGCCTCGCCGTCGAGTGGGGGGCCAAAGGAATACGCGTGATCGACGTCGCGCCGGGGTATATCGAAACCGACATGAATCGCGAGGCGTTCGCGGGGCCGCTGCGCGACTATCTCGCGAAACGGATTCCGGGCCGCAGGCACGGCACCGCCGAAGACGTCGCGCGGCTCGTGGCGGCGATCTACGGCGAGGACATCCCGTTCCTGACCGGCGAGACGATTTACATCGACGGCGGGCAAGGCATCGCACACTGACATGAACGTTCTTGAACGATTGGACCAGGGCATCAAGCTCGCGCCGGAGGAGTCGCAGCTCGTCGAAAGCGTGCGTGCGCTCGCACGAAACGAGATCGCGCCGCGCGCCGAGGGCTACGACCGGACCGGCGAATTCCCGTGGGACAACATCCGTGCGTTGAACCGCCTCGGAGTGAACGGGATGTTCGTTCCCGAGCAGTACGGCGGCGCGCAGATGTCCTATACCGCGTACCTCGAGTGCCTGCGCGAAATCAGCAAGGCGTGCGCTTCGACCGGCGGCATCTGGGCGACCAATTTCCACTTCACCAAGCCGCTCATCGACTTCGGCACCGAGGAGCAGAAGCGGCGCCTGCTGCCGGTGATGCTGGCGGGCGGGCTGGGTTCCCTCACGATCACCGAGCCGGGAGCGGGGTCCGATGCGACCGCGATGAAGACCACGTTCCGGCCCGAGGGCGACCGCATCGTCGTGACCGGCGAGAAATGCTTCATCACCAACGGCGCGCATGCCGACCTGTACCTTCTTTTCGGAAAGTGGCATGGCATCGAGGACGGCCGGAAGAGCATCTCGGTGCTGGTGCTGGAGAAAGGCACGCCCGGACTCAAGGTAGTGCGGGAAGAGGACAAGATGGGACTGCGCGCGTCGAGCACCGCCGCGCTCGCGCTAGACGGCTGCCGCGTGCCGCGCGCGAACCTGATCGGCGAGCCGGGCGACGGGTTGAAGGTCCTGCTCGCATCGCTCAACCGCTCGCGGCCCAGCATCGCCGCCCACGCCCTCGGCATCGCCCGCGCCGCGTTCGAGGACGCCGTCGCCTACATCAACGAGCGCCGGCAGTCCGGGCGCCGCATCATAGAATTCCAGGGCGTGCAGTTTCTGCTGGCGGACCTGGCCGCGGAGCTGGCGCTGACCGAATCGTGGCTGTGGCACGTCGCGCGGCTGGTGGACGGCGGCGCCGTCGATTTCGGCATCGAGGCTTCCATGCTGAAGCTCCGCGCTTCCGATGTCGCGATGCGGATCACCACCGAGGCGGTCCAGCTCTTCGGCGGCTACGGCTACTGCAAGGGCTATCGCATCGAGCGCCTGATGCGCGACGCCAAGATCACGCAGATCTGGGAAGGCACGAACCAGATTCACCGGCAGCTGATTGGCCGGAGTTTTGTGAAGAAGTAGAGAACATTGTCCACGGAATCACACGGAAGGGCACGGACGTTTAAGAGCAAACAAGATTCTAATAGCGTCAACACAAGGCCACTTTTTACTTTCCGCGTGTTTCCGTGTGTTTCCGTGGCTAAGTAGGTCTCGCACTTATAATCAACGAGGAGAAGAGATAACAATGAGTTCGCTGCTGCCCCGCCTGTTCCTTGCCGCGTGCGGCGTGCTGCTGGCTGCATCGGCCGGCGCGCAGAGCTTTCCCACGCGCACCATACGCATCATCGTGCCCTACGCGCCCGGCGGCTCGACGGACGTCGTATTCCGCATCCTCGCGCCGCGGCTCTCGGAGGACCTGGGGCAGCAGGTCGTGGTGGACAACCGCCCCGGAGGCTCATCGACGATAGGGCTCGATCTCGCGGCCAAGTCGCCGCCCGACGGGCACACCTGGGGCGCCAACAACATCACTTACGGCGCGAATCCGAGTCTCATCAGGAAGATGCCGTTCGATTCGGAAAAAGACCTCCTGCCGGTAAGCCAGGTAACCGTCGTCAACCTGGTGGTGGCGCTGCATCCTTCGGTTCCGGCGCGTTCGATCAGGGAACTCATCGCGCTCGCAAAAGCGCGACCCGGGCAACTCAATTTCGCCTCCGCCGGCAACGCCAGCGCCAACCATCTCGCGACCGCCAAGTTCATGAACCGGACGGGAACGAGCATGGTGCACGTCCCCTACAAGGGCGGCGGCCCGGCGGTAATCTCGCTCGTGCAGGGCGAGACCTCGCTGCTGTTCGCGACGATCCCCTCTTCCATCGATCACATCAAGGGCGGGCGTCTGCGGGCGATAGGCGTGAGCCGCTCGCAACGCAGCTCCGCGCTGCCCGACGTTCCGACGATTGCCGAATCGGGCGTAGCTAACTTCGAGGCGATCGAGTGGAACGGCATCATGCTGCCTGCAGGCACGCCGACGCCTGTCGTCAGACGGGCGCACCAGGCGATCGTCAAGGCGCTGGCGATCCCGGCAGTGAAGGAACGTATCGTCAATGTCGGCGCGGAAGTCATCGGCAGCTCACCGGAAGCTTTCGCGGCGTTCCTGAAAAGCGAGTATTCGAGCTGGGCGAAGGTGATCAAGGAAGTGGGCATAACCGTTGAGTGACCGGTGACCTGTGACCGGTGACCGGTGACCAGTTACGAAAATCGAGGGGCGAAGAAAGAGGACTGAGGAATGAGTGAGGAGAAGTGGCACGACGTATCTATGTCGCAGGCGCATGCGCGATCGGGACACCGTGACAGACCACGAATCTACCGGTCACTGGTCACTAGTCACTGGTCACCCCGGAGGTCTTGATGGCAATCAAGACCGTAGGAGTAGCGGGCAGCGGGACGATGGGAGCCGGCATAGCCATCGTCGCCGCGCGCGCCGGGTTCAGGACGATCGTCTACGACACGAACGCCGACGCGCTCGCCCGCGCGCGCAAGCAGACCGAGGGGTTCTTCGCGAAATCGGTCGAGCGCGGCAAGTTGACCAGCGACCAGGTGGGGAAAATCCTGTCCGATCTGTCGGGGAGCGCCGACATCGGGGCGCTGGCCGCCTGCGACATCGTGATCGAGGCGGTATTCGAGGACCTCAAGGTCAAGCATGCCGTCCTCGGAGAATTGAATCGCGCGTGCCCGCCGCACGCGATCTTCGCGTCCAATACTTCCACGATCTCGATCACCGAGATCGCCGCCGGCTCCGGCCGTCCCGAGCGCTTCGTGGGTATGCACTTCTGCCTGCCCGCGCAACTGATGCGGCTGGTGGAAATGTCGCCGGGATTGCGCACCAGCGAGGAGACTTTCCAGGCCGCATGGGATTTCTGCAAGGCGATGGGGCAGATCCCGGTGAAGACCAGGGACAACCCGGGCTTCATCCTCAATTACTTCCTGATCCCGTTCAACAACGACGCGATCCGCATGGTCGAGGCGGGCGTCGCCGAGCCCGCCGACATAGACCGCGCGATCAAGACCGGCCTCGGCTACGCGATGGGGCCGCTCGAGCTGCTCGATCTCGTGGGCCTCGACACCCACCTTCTCGTCGCCGAGGCGCTGTACGCCTCCACGCACGATCCGCGTGCCGCCGTGCCGGCGCTGGTGAAGCGCATGATCGCAGCGGGGAAACTGGGGCGGAAAACGGGAGAAGGCTTTTACAAGTATCAAGGCAGCGCGATGTTCGGAGCGTGAAATGGATTACCAGATCATTCGAGCCGGAAAGAGCCGCTCGTTCGCTGACGATCACCCGCTGATTGCAGGCGGCAAGGATGGCGGACAGGTCGTGGTAGTCGTTGGCGCGGATGCCGGCGCCGCGTTTTCGCGACTGAAGGAAATCGGGGCGAAGACCGCTGTCCTCGTCGAGCTGGGGACGGAATGCCTCGGCGCTCACACCGGCGAGAACCGCGGCGAGGAAGGCTCCAACGTACTGGGCTTTTCGCGTTTCCGGCTCGGCGACGCGCCTGCCTCGGACCTCGTGGAGCTGGTGTGCCAGCCGCGCACGACGCTGGCGGCGATCGATGCCGCGCGGGCGGTTTTCGAGCGGCACGGCCTGAAAGTGGCGCTGTGCGGCGATTTCGCCGGGCGGATACTGGACCGGCTGATTCGGCCCTATTACAACGCGGCCCTGCGGCGGCTCGACGAAGGACTCGCCACCGCGAGCGACATGGACACGACGTTGAAACTCGGGCTGGGCTACCCGGAAGGGCCTATCGAGCTGCTGGAGCGCACCGGGATCGCGCATCACTACGACGTTACACAGGCGCTCTACGAAGCGTACGGCGATCCCGCGTACGCGCCGGCGCGGCGGGCGCGCGTGGCGAAGCAACGGCAGAAGAATTGACCGTGTCGATTCAACGGAGAGCGGCAGCGATCCGAACCGGAGCCCTGCTGCCGGCGATGCTTCTGTCGGTAGCCGCCGTTTCCGCCCATGCCCTCGACCGCATTCACTTCAAGGGCATGTCGGAGAAGGACTTCGAGTACGTGCTGAGCGCATTCCAGCAGGTCAACGTCCATTACCTCGTCACGGAGAATGGGAATTCGATCCTCACCAGCATGACCAAGCCCAATCCCAAGGTGAACGGGCTCACTAATTTCGGTGTTTTCATGTATTTCAATCCCCGGGACGCGGAATCTGCCAGGGCGGCATACGAGAAAACCAATGCAGGAAAGGCCCAGGTGCGCTCCGCGCCCGCGACCAAGATCATTCGGGCGCAGTTCGCTCGAAGAGACGCCGGCCCATCGCAAGGCACGCACGAAGCCGACTTCATCATCTTTCTGAGTCTGGAGCCGAGGATCGACGTCATCGAGCACCTGGTATCGAAGGCAGGTGCGCCCCTGTCGGTGAAGGCAAAGGACGGCAAGGACGTGGTGTTTGCATTCATGGACAGATCGAAAGCCGTCGAGCTCCAGAGCGGGCTGGAGGGAAGAGGCCAGAAGGCCGATCGCGTCGGGCTGGACGAGAAATCATTTCTCGGCTTCATCCTCGCCCAGGCCGGGCAGGGGAAGTTCGTGCTGGTGCAGGGTTTTTGATTCGTTTTGCTCGACGATCCGTGCGCTGGCTGATTACCCGAATCCCGAAACCCGAATCCTGAATCCCGAACCCTGAGGCCACCATGAAAGCCGCACTCATCGTTTTCGACAGAATGACGTACCTCGACTTCGTCGGCTTCTACGACCCGCTGACGCGCCTGAAGTCGATGAACGTCATGCCGGACTTCGAGTGGCGGATACTTTCCAACAGGCCCCAGGTGGCGGACGACCGCGGGCCGGCAGGCATGAAGATGGTCCCGGACGCGGTGCTGGAACCGCTTGGCGGATACGATCTGCTCTACGTTCCGGGCGGCATGGGAACCCGGCCGCTGCAGCACGACGGGGATTCGTGGACTGGCTGAAGACCGCCGCCCCCGCGAAGCTCAAGGTCAGCGTGTGCACGGGCGCCCTCCTCCTCGGCGCAGCGGGATTTCTCAAGGGCAGGCGGGCGACGACGCATCCGGGGGCGCTGAAAGACCTGGAGCCGTACTGCGACAAGGTCCTGACCGACCGCATCGTCGACGAAGGCAGCGTGATCACGGGCGGCGGGGTTTCAGCTTCGCTCGACCTCGGTCTGCACGTGGTCGAGCGGCTCGCCGGACCTGAAGCACGCTCGCGGATCGCGGCGCAGATGTGCTATCCGTATCGCCCTGCCTGAAAGGCGGTGCGGATACGGCGGTGCGGATACGGCGATGCGGATAGCGGCGGCGCGCATGCGGTGGGTCCGATACGTTCGTGTGAAGAACACTGAACCACTCTACCTGCACCGCCCTACCCGCACCGCTCTACCTGCACCGCTCTACCTGCACCGCTTTATCTGAACCGCTCTACCTGGACCGCCTCGCCCGAAGCGGCGCTCGCCTGGTCGTTCGCTGCGCTAAACTAGTTTCATGCAACCACTCTCAGGTATCCGCGTCCTCGACTTCAGCACCCTCCTTCCCGGTCCGCTCGCAACGCTGCTCCTCGCCGAAGCGGGAGCCGAGGTGATCAAGATCGAGCGCCCCGGCGCCGGCGACGAGATGCGCACCTACGTGCCGAAATTCGGCGGCGACAGCGTCAACTTCGCGATGTTGAACCGCGGCAAGCGCTCCATCGCGATCGATCTCAAGGAGCCGGGCGCGGTCGAGCGCCTCATGCCGCTCGTCGTGAGCGCCGATGTGATCGTCGAGCAGTTCCGTCCGGGCGTGATGGACCGGCTGGGACTGGGCTACGAGGCCGTGTCGCGAGCCAACGCGCGCATCATTTACTGCGCGATTACGGGCTACGGGCAATCCGGTCCGCGCGCGAGCACGGCCGCGCACGATCTCAACTACGCGGCAGATACCGGCATGCTCGCGCTGGCGGCCGGAGTGGACGGCGCGCCGGTGCCGCCCGCGGCGCTCGTCGCGGATATTGGCGGCGGCAGCTATCCGGCAGTGGTAAACATCCTGCTGGCGCTTCGCGAGCGCGATCGCACCGGCCGCGGCTGCAAGCTGGACGTCGCCATGGCCGACAACCTGTTCGCGTTCATGTACTGGGCCATGGGAGACGGCCAGGCGGCAGGCGCGTGGCCGGCGCCGGGCAAGGCGCTCGTCACCGGCGGCAGCCCCCGCTACAACGTCTATCGCACGCGCGACGGCCGCTTCGTCGCCGCCGCGCCGCTGGAAGAGCGGTTCTGGCAGAACTTCTGCGACGTGATAGGACTGCCCGCCGCCGTGCGCGATGACGCGCGCGATCCTGGGGCCACGATCCGGACGGTTGCGGCGCTCGTCCGCGAAAAAACGGCCGAGGAATGGCGTGCCGCTTTCTCAGGCAAGGATTTGTGCTGCAACGTGGTCGCCTCCATACAGGAGGCCCTCGCCGATCCGCACTTCCGCGCACGGGGACTGTTCGAAGGCAAGCTCACGGCGGAAGGAAAGACCATTACGGCCCTGCCGGTGCCGATCGCGCCGGAATTCCGGGCGGGCGGGCCTGCCGGCTACCCGGCGCTGGGCGAAGCAAACTCTCTGCTCGACAAGGGCAAAGACAATTAACCACGGAATGACACGGAAGGGCACGGACGTGTGTTTCCGTGGCCGAGTTCTTGACCTGTGCCTGATAGAGTCATGCGCGCCCTGGTAGTCCGCCAGCACGGGCCCCTCGACAGCCTCAAGGTCGAGACGCTTCCCGATCCGCAGCCCGGCCCGGACGATGTCCTGGTGGACGTGCGCGCCGCGAGCGTGAACTTTCCGGACCTGCTCGTGATCGGCGGCACCTACCAGAATCTCCCGCCAACGCCTTTCGTTCCGGGCAAGGACCTGGCCGGCACCGTCGCCGCCGTCGGGGCAAGCGCTTCGACATTCAAGCCCGGCGACCGCGTGATGGCGCAGATCGAATTCGGCGCATTCGCGGAACGCGCGATCGTTCCACTCGCGAACTGTTATGCCATGCCCGAGGCCATGAGCTTCGCGGAGGGCGCGGCGATGGGGCTCGTCTATCTCACGGCGCATTTCGCGCTGGTCGAGCGCGGCGGCCTCAAGCCGGGCGAGACGGTACTCGTCACCGGCGCCGCGGGCGGCGTGGGTCTTGCCACGGTGCAGGTGGCGAAGGCGCTGGGAGCCGTCGTGCTCGCAGGCGTGGGGAACGATGAGAAGGCCGTGCTCGCGCGGGCGAGCGGCGCGGATCACGTCGTGCGCACCGATCTTCCCGATTTGCGCGAAAGCCTCCGCAAGCAGGTGTTCGCCGCGGTGGGCACGTCGGGCGTGGACGTCGTCGTCGACGCGGTCGGCGGCGACGTTTTCGACGCCAGCCTGCGCGCGATCGCCTGGTGCGGGCGCGTAGTCACGGTGGGCTATGCTTCGGGCCGGGTGCCGGAGGTCAAGGCGGGGCTGCTGCTCGTCAAGAACATCTCCCTCATCGGGCTCCAGCTGAGCGACTACCGGGACCGGACGCCGGACAGGATGCGCCGGGTCCAGGCCGAGTTGCTCTCCATGTACGAAGCAGGCAAGCTCAAGCCGCACGTGATGCAGGCGTACCCGCTGGAGCGCTTCCACGAAGCGCTCGCGACGGTGGCAGACCGTCGGGTGCTCGGCAAGGTCGTGCTCGACTTCAAGAGTTGAAAAGTCCAATGCGGCCACGGACCCACAGGGAATCACACGGAAAGTTGGCGTCAAGAGCTGAATATCCAATGCAGCCAGCCTGCATGCTGATTCAAATGCGTACATCGCTTGTAGGCGATATCAATGCACCTGTATTCTCGGTTTGAGTCCGTGTGTGTCCGTGTGTGTCCGTGGCTAAAGTTCTTCAACGCGCAACAGGATGACTGACATGAAACAGGAAGCGCCGTCACCGCTGCTCGCCGAAGGCGCCAGCCTGCGGCTGTGCGAAACGGTTGCGCGGCTCACTTACGAGGACCTGCCGCCCGGAGTCGTGCGAGTGCTCAAGTCCTTCGTCATCGACGAGCTGGGCGTAATCGCCGGCGCCGCGCGCGCACCGGGCATCCCCGAGCTGCACCGGCGGCTGACGCGCTGGGAGCGCGACGGCTCGGCGACTGCGCTGATCGGCAGGCACCGGATGTCTCCGCCCAGCGCGGCGCTCGCCAACGGCGCCGCGGGGCACGCGCTCGACTTCGACGACCAGCACGATCCGGCGCGCGTGCACACCAATTGCGTGACGCTGCCCGCGCTGCTCGCGACGGCGGAAGACCGCGGAGGAATCAAGGGTACGGACTTTCTGCTCGCCTACGCGGTGAGCGCGGAGCTGCACGCCCGCTTCGGCCTTGCCTGCTACAACAGCCTCGGCAAAGGCTGGCATCCCACGATGATATTCGGCACGCTCTCCGCGAGCCTCGGCGCAGGGCGGCTGCTGGGACTCGACGCGAAAGGCCTCGCGAACGCGCTCGGCTTCGCCTTCCACCAGGCGAGCGGCTCCGCGCAGAGCATGCGCGACGGCGTGCTCTCCAAGCGCATCGGCGCGGGCTTCGCGGCGCGAGCCGCCGTGCTCGGAGCATTCCTGGGCGCCGACGGGCTGACCGGCACACGACGCACGCTGGAGGGGAACGCCGGGCTCTTCGCGCTTTACGAGCGGGACGAGGCGCGGCCCGAGGTGCTGTTCGATGGCCTGGGCAGAGACTGGCGCATCCTCGAGTACAGCTTCAAGCCTTTCCCCTGCTGCCGCTGCAACCATACGGCGATCGGTCTCGGCATCGGCTTCCACGGCGCCGGGGTAAAAGCCGGGAACGTGGAAAGCATCGAGATCCGCATGGGGAACGTCAACTGGCTGACCGTCGGAGAGCCCTACGATCCGGGCCGGGATTCCGTGGTCCACGCCCAGTTCAATGCAGCCTACGGCTTCGCGCGGGCCCTCTCGGACGGCAAGGTCGATCTGCGCTCCTACGTGCGGCCGGGGATCACCGACCCTGCAATCGCCGCGCTGACGGCGCGCACCACGGTCGTTTCGGATCCGGCGATAGACGGGACCGCGATCGAGCCGGCGCGGGTGATCGTGCGGCTGAAGGATGGCCGCACCCTGGAACGCGCCTCGGACACGATCAAAGGCAGCCCCCAGGAGCCCCTGACGGACGCGGACCTCCTCGCGAAATTCTACGACTGCCTCGAATTCGGGCTGGGCGCGAGCCGGGCGGACGCTGACCGGCTGGCGGATGTGGTCAACTCACTGGAAAAAAGTTCCGACGTCGCGCGTGACCTCGTAGAGGCATTCCCCGCCCCCGCAAGCTAGAGACTAGAGATTTGAGACTTGAGACCGGAGGGATGTTCCAGTCCCTGGTCCCTGGTCCCTGCGAGCCGGCGCGAGCACGCTCGCTCAGCGCACCAGCGTGCTGTCGTTACGGTCGGCGGTCAGCACCCGTATCGGCTTGCCGGCCGCAAATGCCGCGATGTTTTCTATCGTAGCCGCGTAGGCTGCCTGGAAGAATTCCTGTGTGGCGTACCCGAGGTGCGGGGTCAGCACGACGTTGGGCAGGGTCCTCAGCGGGTGCGCATCGGGCAAGGGCTCCTGGCCGTATACGTCGAGGCCGGCCCCCGCGATGCGCCCTTCCCGCAGTGCGGCAACGAGCGCGGCCTCGTCCACGATCGGACCGCGCGCCGTATTGACGAGGATCGCGGTGGGCTTCATCAGGCTCAACTCGCGCGCGCCGACGATGCCGCGCGTGCGCTCGCCAAGGACCAGGTGAACGCTCAGCACATCGCTCGACCGGAACAGCTCGTCCTTTTCCACCCGCCTTGCGCCGAACTGCGCCGCGACTTCCGCCGTGAGATTCTGGCTCCACGCGATGACTTCCATATCGAATGCCTTCGCCACCGGCACCATGTAGCGGCCCTGGCGTCCCAGCCCCAGCAAGCCCAGCGTGCGCCCGGCGAGCGTGATCCCCGCCGTGTGCTGCCAGCCGCCCTTTCTCATCTCGTTCGATTCGAAGGGAATATGGCGGGCCACGGAGAGCATGAGGCCCCACGCCAGCTCGCTCGTCGCCTTCGAGTGGGCGCCGCGCCCGCTATGGGAAACGACGATGCCGCGTTCCGTGGCCGCGGCGACATCCAGCGTGCGGTGATAAAAGCCGGTAATCGCAATCAGCTTCAGGTTGGGCAGCCGCTCGATCAACGCACGGGGCATGGGCGTGCGCTCGCGTATGTGGCAGAGAACGTGAAAGGGTTGCAGCACGCGGGCAGCCTCCTCGGGTACGGCGAGAGGCCTGTCGAATACGGTGATCTCGCAGTCGGGCGGAAGCTTCGACCAGTCTGCGGATTTCTGTGAAAGATGGAGGTAATCGTCGAGGACGGCAATCTTCACGGGATCAACCCTGCTGGGAGCGGCGAGGGCCGCGCTCGTGCCATTATCAGCGATAATCGCTGCCTGGTGCGGCGGGACGCCATGGCCAGGTAGTGGACGCGCCGACCGCCGCTGCATGGAGGACGGATGAAGCTCTGGTACCAAAGTCTTGCGCGTCAGACCGAATCCACTCCCTACGGCGAAATGCTGCGGAGCGTGATCAACGCGGCGTGCGATCCCGGCACGACGGTGCACCTGCAGGGCGTGCGCGAGTCGGCGGGCATCGGCGTTCACTATCGTCTTCTCGAGTACCACGACACGCGGGAAGTCATTTTGAACGTGACGCAGGCCGAGCGCGAAGGCTACGACGCGTTCCTGATCGGCAACATCAGCGACGCCGGCATACGCGAGGCGCGCGAGGCCGTGAACATCCCCGTGCTCGGCATGTGCGAGACGAGCCTCCACATCGCGTGCATGATGGGCGCGAGCTTCGGCCTCGTCGCCATCAGCCCCAAGTGGACGCCGCGCCTCATCGAGAACGTGCAGCGCTACGGTCTCGAGCGGCGCCTCGCGGCGATCGAGCCGATGAGCACTTCGCCGCTCGATCTCAAACGCTGCTTCGTCGAGCCCGCCCATCTGAAGTTCATCGTCGAGCAGTTCAGCGAGCGGGCGGAGCGGCTTCTCGCGCAAGGCGCCGAAGTCGTCATCCCCGCCGGGGGCGACGTGATCGTGCTCCTGGCCGATGCGGGCGTATTCGAGGTAGGCGGCGCCCCGATACTGAACGGCATCGTGGAGCTCGTGAAGATGGGCGAGCTCGCGGTGAAGTTGCGGCGCAAGACCGGCCGCTTCACCGCGAAGCGCGGCGGCTATGCTGCGCCCACCGGCGAATTCCTGGACCGCATCCGGCAGTTCTACGGGCCCGATGTCTATCCCGGTGCCAAGTGACCGCCCCACAATGCAACTCCCGATCCCCGAAGCAACCGACCTCGCCGTGCGCGCGCTCACGCGCGCCGGCATGAGCCCGGAGTCCGCGCGCATCGTGGCGGACCACCTGGTCGACGCAAACCTGTGCGGGCACGAGTTCTCGAGCCTGGCGCGCGTGGTCGCCATCACCGACGAGCTTTCCCGGAAGGCGCCGCCGGGGCCGATCCGCGTCGCGCGGGAGGACCGCTCGTCCGCGGTCGTCGACGGCGGAGACAACATCGCCTACGTCGTCTCGCTCGCCGCGATCGACAAGGCCGTCGAGATCTGCGGGAAGAACGGCGTCGCGGTCGTCGTCGCCAACAACACCTGGTTCAGCGGCCGGCTCGCGTACTACGTGGAACGGGCCGCGCGGCAGGGCTACGTCGCCATCCATGCGACCAGCGTCACGGCCCGCGTCGCGCCTTACGGCGGTATGGACCGCCTGATGGGAACGAACCCGATCGCGCTGGCGTTTCCGAGCGAGGACGATCCGCTCATCTTCGACATCGGCACGTCGGCGACGACGTGGGGCGACGCGATCCTCGCGCGGACCAAGGGCGAGCCGCTGCCCGAAGGCGTCGCCGTGGATGCCCGGGGCCGGCCGACGATCGATCCGGGTGCGGCGCTCGAAGGCGCCTTCCTCTCGTGGGGCGGGCCGCGCGGCAGCGCGCTCTCGCTCGCGATCCAGGCGCTGGGTGTCCTCGCGGGCAGCGCGCCCGTGATCCGCGAGACCGCCGGCTTCGGGCTGTTCTTCCTCGTCATCGATCCGGAGGCGCTGCTGCCCGGCGGCGAGTGCAAGGCGCGCATGTCGGAGCTGAGGCGCTCGATTGCCGCCAGTCATCCCATGCCGGGAAAGCCGGCGGTCCGCGTTCCGGGAGATGGGAGCCAGGAGCGGCGCAGGCAGGCGCTGGCAGCGGGAATGGTGACGATCGACGAGCGGGTCTATGAGCGGATCGTTGAACTCTGCGATCCGCGGTGACGAGCTTCGCGGTGACTAGGTGCCCGGTGATGAGCTTCGCGGTGACAAAAACAGTTGCACCTCCTGCGAAAGCGTCGTCACCAGCGCGGCGTCGTGACTTTTTTCCGGTGGCCGGTTGGCTTCTGCGCCGCCTGGTCCACTCAAGAGACCGCCCACTCCGCCGATATTCCGACAACGTCTCCGAGAGCTCGTCGTAGGAAATAACTCACAGCGGAGCGTAGGAAATAACTCACAGCGGAAACTTGCAAAACGAATATAATACTCGACGAACTCTCTCAACAGGACGCGCCGTGGAAGCGGATTGTGTCACCACCCAGATAGACACGCAAGTCGCTGCTTCCGTGCCGGCGGTCCTGTTTGCCGATGTTTCGGGTTGGACCGACCTCACGTCCCGCGTTGGTGATCGCGCCGCCCTGTCTCTGAGAGACGGGCTGTTCGGACCGCTCAAGGAGATCATCCGGCAATACAGGGGCTGGCTCGTCAAGACGATCGGCGACGAGCTGATGTGCCTGTTCGATTCCGCCCAGGACGCGGCGCGCGCCGCGCGCGACATGCAGCTTTATGCGGAGCGAGCGAACAGTCGCGCCAGCGAGCCGCTGCCGCTGCGCATCGGCATGCACGCGGGCCACGTCGTGATGAAGGACGACGATATCGAGGGGAACACCGTCAACGTGGCCGCGCGAGTCGCCGCGGCATCGAAGCCCGAGCGCATCCTGATGACGCGGGCAACGGCGGAGCGGCTGGACGAGGACCTCTCCCAGATGCTCCGGCAATGGCGCAGCGAAGCGTTCAAGGGCAAGGAGGAAAGCTTCGAGCTCTTCGAGCTCAACTGGCGCAGGGAGCCTGAGGAGCGCACGACAGTCTCGCGGCCATCCGGAAGCGCCGCGGCGCGGCTCGGACGCCTTACGCTGCGCTGCCAGGGCCATGTCCGCGTGCTGGAACCGGGCGGCAGGGCCCTTACGTTCGGACGCGCCCGGCACAACGCGCTCGTCATCGCCGATCCCGGTCATTACGTGTCGGGCAGCCACGGCAAGATCGAGATCCGCGGCGGCCACCTGGTGCTCACCGACAACAGCCGCAACGGCATCTTCATCTCCTTCGGGCGCGGACAATTCTTCCTGGTCGACCAGCCGCTGGTGCTCCGCGGTTCCGGGTGCATGGCACTGGGCCGGGCGCCGGACGAGCCGGGCGTCATAGTCGCGGAATTCGAGCTCGGATAGCGTCGCGGACCGGCGGATGCCGGTCACACGGGTCGCTTCGACGCGGAAGTGTGCGCGCGGCCTCGGAATCACCATCTTGGGATCGACGTCATCGCGTCGGCCGCCTACCCGCCTCCGGGGTCGCATCCCGCTAGCAAGCTAGCGGGAGCCCTGCTCCGCCCTCCGGCGGGCCTCGCGCTCCCCCACGGAAACTCGACCGCCAGCGCTTCCAGCAGCGCCAGCACCACCGCTGGCGGCAACAGTGCGACCCGTCGGTGTGGCCCGACAAATAAACCCTTTGGGTTCCAGCCTTTCGGTACCCTACCCGGGGCCGTGTCGCCGAGCGGCGACCATGGGGGCGAATGGCCCAGGCTAATCCACTGTTTTATTTGTAATATTTTCCTGGCACGGCGATTGCAAGTAGCCGGGTACGCCCGTTACTTCGGGCTGTTGTGAGAAAGGAGTTGCACCATGAAACGGAAGACACTGCTTGCCCTCGGAATAGCCGGCGCCTTTACCTGCGGCACCGCGTCGGCGGAGACTTTTCTTTGCACGCAGGAGTCGCCGGGTTCGTCCTCCATCTCCTGCGCGGCAATTCCGCCTGATGTGCTCGGCAGCATGACGTCCGTCCAGGACGTGTGGGTGCCCAGCCCGCCTTTTGTGACCTACTCCATGGTTCCGACGGGGCAGGATGAAATCGCCCTGCTGGAATTCTGGCAGGAGTCCGATCCGGTGCTCGTCACCTACTACTTCGACGCCACGCCGATGGCCTCGGCTGAGATCGACTTGAGCTCGCCGGACATGTGGGCGCACTCGGAGCCGCGAAGCGTGACCTATCTGTCCACGTTCGAATCGCTCGACACGGACACGATCGGGTAACAGGCAGGTTCTGCTGCCGCTGAGGGCTGACTCAGCTCTCGGGAACGGGCGCCTCAGGGCGCCCGTTTTCTGTCGGGCCGGCGCACCGCGAGCAGGGTGCAATCGTCCTCGAGCGCCTCGCGGCCGGTAAATTGGGTAACCTCGCGACGCACGGCGTCGAGCAACGCTTCCAGGGGATCCGCCGCGTGGCGCGCGACGATCTCCAGCAAGCGCTCTTCGGAGAACTCCTCCGCCGCGCCGTTCTGAGCCTCGGTCGCTCCATCCGTGAAGCAGACCAGCATCTCGCCCGGCTCGAGCACGGTCTCCCTCGCCGTGTAGCGCAGCCCGGGCACCGCCCCGGCCATGGTGCCTTTCGGCAGCGGCAGGCGTGATATGCCGTCGCGGCGCACGAGCACCGGCGCGCAATGGCCGCCGTTGGAATAGGTGAGGCGCCCGCTCGCGACTTCGAAAAATCCGCAGAAAATGGTCATGAACATGCTGGTGTCGTTGCCGACGCAGAGCTCGCCGTTGATGCGCTCCAGCAGGAGATCGGGCCGGGTAGTGCCCATCGCGACGATACGCATCAGGCCGATGGCGCGCGCCATGAAGAGCGCCGCGGGCACCCCGTGGCCGGACACGTCGCCAACGCACAGGAACAGGCGTCCCTCGTCGACGAAGAAGGCGTCGAAGAGATCGCCGCCGACGCTCGAGGCGGGCTCCATCATTCCCGCTACCTCGACGTCCGGCCGATCCGGAAACAGCCGCCCGCGCAACGGCAGCATTCCGGCCTGCAGCCGGCGCGCAAGCTCGAGCTCCTGCTCCAGGAATTCCAGGGCGAGCCGCCGGCGCTGCGCTTCCAGCATCGCCTCGTTGCTGCGCCGCATGCGCTCCGCCAGCGCGGCGAGCAGGTTGCGGCCGACCGCGGGGATGGACATCACCCGGCTCCAGAACAGGTCTCGCGGCAGAGTGAGCACGCGCGCGTCGCTCTGCGCGAGCACGAGCGCGGATGCGGGCTTGCCGTCGATGGCGGAAAGCTCGCCGATACATTCGCCTGGCGGAATGAAAATCTCGTTCCCGGAGTCCGGCGTGTTGTCGAGGTACGCCGCCACGCGGCCCGCCAGCAGCACGTACACGGTGTCGTTGGCGTCGCCCGGCTTGAGCAGCGGCGTGCCCGCAGCCACCGCGATCACATCGCAGTCCCCGATGGCCCGCGCAACTACGGCCAGGTCCGTGCCGCGGAAGAGAGTCAGCCAGTCGAGCCCGTTGCGGCGCCGCCGGTCCTCCGACGGGTGGCGCCGCTCCGGGGTGTAGCCGCGCCCGGTCTTCCTGCGCTCGGGGCCCCTGGCGAAGCGGATGCGTACGATACTTCCTTCGCTCGTCACGGAGCGTCCTCCTCATTCCAGCGCACGTGGATCGTCAGGTGGTTCTGCCCCTCGCTGTAGGAGTAGTCGAGCGCGTCGGCGAATTGACGCAGTATGAGCAGCCCCAGGCCGCCTGGCTGAGCCTCAGAGAGCGTGCGCGGCCGCGGCCTCGAAGGCACGGTCAGCGGGTCGTACCTGGCGCCGGCAGCCGAGACGATAACCGAGGCCTCGCCGCCGTCCGCGCTACGGTGCACATCGAGACGCAGATAGATCGGACTCGACGCGGTCCCCGCGCCGCCGTGGTCGATGACGTTCGCGACCACCTCGGTCACACACAGATCGAGGCGCGACAGCGGCTCGGCGGGTATGCCTCGCGCAGCGCCCGTCTCGCCGAGCCAGGTCGAGGCATGCGCGACCTCGCCGGAATCAACTCGAATAGAAAGATTCACAACCGGTTCGATGGCGCGCCGGGTCGTCGCGGCCGGCGCTAGGCCAACGCGGCTTTCTCGGCTTCGGCGGCATCCGCGAACATCGGCACCAGGGCATCGATACCCGTCGCTTCGAGCGTCTTGGTCACGGCGGAGTTGCCGCCGACGAACAGGACCATGCGGCCGCCGCCCTGCTGCGCTGCCTTGGCGCTGCTCAACACCGCGCGGATACCGATGGAGGCGAGGAAACTGACCCCGGTGAGGTCGACGACCACGCGCCGTTTCGCTGCGGTCGAGAGCGCCGCGAGCTTCGTGGCGACCTCCGCGGTTCCCGGGCCGTCGAGGCGCCCGGAAAGAGTTATCCGCCGGAACGACTCGCTGACGTCTTCATGAGTAATGGGCATGACCCTAACGCGACCGGGAATCCAGAACCTGTTTCGAACGGTTCCGGACAATCTACGCCAGGCACCAGCGCAGGTCAACGAAACAGGTTGACCGGCGACCCTCCATTCATTCAGCATCGCGCCATGATCAGGTTCATTTTCCTCGCGCTGCTCGCGCTCGTTGCCGCCGGCGGCGATGCCGAAGCGGCGGGCGCGAAACTCGCCCAGGTCGACGACCTGAAGGACAGGCGCATCGGCGTGTTGCAGGGATCGGCTCACGTGGAGTACGTGGAAAAAACCTGGCCGCGGGCGACGCTCCTCCAGTACAACACGCCCGCGGACCTCCTGCTGGCGGTCAAGACCGGCAAGGTCGACGCAGCGTTGAGCGATGCCGAGCCGCTGCGGGAGGTGCTGCGCGAGGACAAGACCCTCGGCGTGCTGGGCGGCAACCTCTTTTCATTTCCGGAGGGCGTCGGCTTCAGGAAGGAGAATACGGCCCTGCTCGAGCAATTCAACCGCTTCCTCGCCGATCTGAAAAAAAACGGCGTCCACGCGGAAATGGTCGACCGGTGGATGGAAAAGAACATCACCGAGATGCCGGTCATCGCCAACCCGAATCCGGGCGGCGAGCTCGTGGTGGGCATCAGCGACGGGGGCCTGCCGTTTGTCGCGATCAAGGACGGAAAGCTGATCGGGTTCGAAATCGAGCTCTCCGAGCGATTTGCCGCCTATCTCGGAAAAAAGGTCCGGTTCACAAACGTCGATTTCAGCGGCCTGATCGCGGCGGTGGCGACCGGCAAGGTGGACATGATCGTCGCCGCCATCTTCATTACCGACGAGCGCAAGCAGAGCATCAGCTTCTCCGATCCCTATTACGAGGAGGCCACGAGGGTCTTCGGCCTGAAGAAGAACATTGCGGCCTACGGCACGTCGATCACCGACGCCGATTCGGGACTGCCGTTCCTGGAAAGGGCCGCGGCGAGCTTCCACAGCAACATCATCCACGAAAAGCGTTACCTCCTGCTGTGGGAGGGGTTGAAGGCCACCGTGCTCATCTCGATCTTCGCGACGATCCTGGGCACACTGCTGGGCGCGCTCGTCTGCTACATGCGCATGGCGAGGCTCTCCGCGCTCAACGTGCCCGCGCGGATTTACATCGGCCTCATGCGCGGCATGCCGATCCTGGTCCTCCTGATGCTCATCTTCTACGTCGTCTTCGCCTCGGTGAATATCGATCCGCTGCTGGTCGCCGTCATTGCCTTCGCGCTCAATTTCGCGGCTTATTCGGCGGAGATCTTCAGGACCGGGGTCGAGGGAATTCCCACGGGCCAGACCGAGGCCGGCGTCGCGATGGGCTTCAGCAGGCTCGGCACCTTCTTCCATATCGTGCTGCCGCAGACCGTGCAGCGCATACTCCCTGTCTACCGGGGAGAGTTCATCTCGCTGGTCAAGATGACCTCCATCGTGGGCTATATCGCCGTGCAGGACCTGACGAAGGCGAGCGACATCATCCGCAGCCGCACTTTCGACGCCTTTTTCCCGCTGATCCTGGTGGCCGTGCTCTATTTCCTGATCGCCTGGATGCTCATGCTGGCGCTCGAGTACGTCGAACGGGCCACGGATCCGCAGCGCAGGCGGGAGGCGGCCCGGGCATGATCAGCATCGAGCATCTCTCCAAACACTACGGGGACTTGTGCGTCCTGAAGGACGTCAGCGCCGAGATCCGCAAGGGGGAGGTGGTTTCCATCATCGGCCCGTCGGGCACCGGCAAGAGCACCTTCCTGCGGTGCCTGAACCTGCTCGAGCAGCCGAGCGGCGGAGCCATCCACGTCGACGGCGTCGACATCCTCGCCCGGAAGACGGATATCGCGAAGGTGCGCCAGAAGATGAACATGGTGTTCCAGTCGTTCAACCTGTTCTCGCACCTGTCGGCGCTCGAGAACCTGACGATAGCACCCATCAAGCTGAAGGGCCTGGACCGGCAGACCGCCCGGACGAAGGCGCTGGATCTGTTGCGGCTGGTCGGCGTGGCGGAGAAGGCCGATCATTTCCCGCACGAGCTGTCCGGCGGCCAGCAGCAGCGGGTCGCCATCGCACGCTGCCTGGCGATGGACCCGGAGATCATCCTCTTCGACGAGCCGACTTCGGCGCTCGACCCCACCATGGTGAGCGAGGTCCTGTCGGTCATGCGTCAGCTCGCCCGGGACGGCATGACGATGGCGGTCGTCACCCACGAGATGGAATTCGCCCGGGACGTGTCGAACCGGGTCTTCTACATGGACGAGGGACTGATCTACGAAGAGGGAACGCCCGAGGAGATCTTCGGGAACCCGAAGAAGGAAAAGACGCGGGCGTTCGTCAACCGGATCCGCACCTGGAGCTACCGGATAGGCTCGCCCGACTTCGATCGCTACGCGATGAACGCGGAGATCGAGGCGTTCTGTGAAAAGCACATACTGCCGCGGGAAACCCGTTACAACCTGGCGCTGGCGATCGAGGAGATCCTCGAGATTTACAAGCCCGACCTGCGCACCGCCGCGCTCGATCTGGCCGTGACCTGGTCCGAAAAAACGGACGCGCTCGAGGTGACGTTCGAGCGCAGCGGGGAATGGCCCAATCCGCTGGAGAGCGATCAGCCGGACGACTTCGGCATGAGGATCGTCAGGCGCGTCGCGGAGGCCATCGACTACCGGGCCGCCGATGGCAAGAGCAGGCTGGTTATCCGGATTGGCAAGAACTGACGCTGGGGGACAAATGGCTGTGAACGGCAGGGAATACGATTTCGTGATTGTCGGCGCCGGAACCGCCGGGTGCGTGCTGGCCAACCGCCTCACCGCCTCGGGCCGGCACCGGGTGCTGCTGCTCGAAGCGGGCGAGGACGACCGCTGGATGTGGATACGCATCCCGGCAGGCATCGCCCACATCCTGACCGGCGATCGCGCGATCTGGCGCTTCCACACCGAGCGCGACGAGAAGGTCCACGGACGCGAGATCTTCTGGCCGCGCGGGCGCGCGCTGGGCGGTTCGAGCGCGGTGAACGGCATGATCTGGGTGCGCGGCGATCCGCTCGAGTACGACAACTGGGAGAGCCTGGGCAATCCGGGGTGGAGCGCGAGCGAGGTGCTGCCGTACCTGAAGCGCATGGAAAGCTACGCGCTCGGCGATCCGCAGTACCGCGGCCGCGACGGCCCCATGCACATCACGCGCTACGTCGACCGCGACCCGCTGTCGCAGGGCTACATCGCCGCCACGCAGCAGGCGGGCGTGCCGGCCACCGACGACTACAACGGCCCGCGCTTCGAGGGGGTCGCCTACCTGCAGTACAACACGCGCCGCGGCTGGCGCCGGCACGTCGCCGACAACTACCTGCGCCCGGCCATGAGCCGCCCCAACCTGACGGTGGAAACACACGCGCTGGCGCAGCGGATCGTGCTCGAAGGCGGTCGCGCCACGGGCCTCGTCTATCGAAAGGACGGCGCCGAGTCGAGCGTGCGCGTGCGCCGCGAGGTTCTGCTCGCCGCCGGCGCCATCCAGTCGCCGCAGGTGCTCGAGCTCTCCGGCATCGGCGCCCCCGAAATCCTGCACCGCGCCGGCATCACACCCCTTCACCCGCTGCCGGGCGTGGGCGAGAACCTGCGCGACCACCTGCACGTGCGCATCGGCTACGAGACCAATCTGCCCGTCACGCTCAACACCATCATGAGGAGCCCGCTCGAGCGCATGAAGATGGGCGCGCGCTGGCTGTTCCTCAGCCGCGGCCTCATGACGACCTCGTCGGCCACGGCGATGGCAATCGCCCGCAGCCGCCCCGACCTGCCGCGCCCCGACATCAAGATGCAGCTCCACCAGCTGTCGATGGCGAGCAGCCATTACGCGGACAACCGGAGCGCGCGCTCGGTCGCCGAGCGCCTCGGCCTCGACCCCTGGCCCGGCTTCTCGATCGGCACCTACGTGCTGCGGCCGGAATCGCAGGGCTCGGTGCACATCCGCGCGCCCGACGCGAACGAGCCGCCGGAGATCCGCGCGAATTACCTCTCAGCGGAGCACGACGTCACCACCATGCTCGCGGCGTTGCGCATGATCCGCCGCGTCGCGGCCCAGCCGGAGCTGGCGCAGTACATCGTGCGCGAGACGCGGCCGGGACCGGCGGCGCAGGACGACGAGGCGCTGCTCGAGCACGTGCGCGGCACGGGTATGACTTCGTACCACCCGATCGGCACCTGCCGCATGGGCAGCGACGCGCAGGCCGTCGTCGATGCGACGTTGCGAGTGCACGGCGTAGCCGGCGTGCGCGTCTGCGACGCGTCGATCATGCCGACCATGGTGGCTTCGAACACCCATGCGCCGACGATCCTGATCGGTGAAAAGGCCTCGGATCTGGTACTCGCCGCAGCAGGCTGACTTTCCCGGGGTACCTTCAGGCAAGCGTCATGACGACGGGCGCGTGGTCGCTGGTGCCGAAGTCGGCCAGCACGGCGCAACTCTCCGCGCGCTCCACGATCGCCGGCGTCGCGAATATGTAGTCGAGACGCCAGCCGATGTTGCGCTGGCGCATATTCCGCCACGGCGCCCACCAGGTGAACAGCCCCGGGTTGTCGGGATCGAGCGCTCGTCCGACGTCCACCAGGTGCCCGCCGAGCAGATCCTCGAAGAGAGCGCGCTCTTCGGGCCGCTGCCCGATCAGCCCGGTCTTCCGCTCGCGCGGATGCACGTCCATCTCGGTGCGGGTGATGTTGATGTCGCCGCAGAGGACGAGATCGCGCCCTTCGCGCTGCAGCTCGCGCGCCCATGCCGCGAGCTTGCGCATGAAGCTGAGCTTCGCTTCGTAGTCCTTGCCGCCGTTGGGCACGTAGACCGACGCCAGGACCAGCTTGCCGAGCGCCGCCTGGACGATGCGGCTCTCGAAGTCGAAATCGGGATGACTGAAGACCGGCTCGGTATCGAGCAATCCCTTCCGGATATGGAGCGCAACGCCGGAATAGGCGCGCAGGCCGTGCCAATAGACATGGTAGTCGTCGCGGGCGCATTGCAGCGGCACCTGGGCCGCCTCGGCCTTCAACTCCTGCAGGCACACGACGTCGGGCCGGTCGCGCTCGAGCAACTCGCACACCTGCGCCTGGCGGGCGCGGATGCCGTTCACGTTCCAGGTAGCGATCTTCACTAGAACCTATCTCATATATAGGCACGTGTGCGACGGAGGCGAGGTGGGATGCAGGTCGAGGAGGAGAGCCCGAAGCAATATGCCGATATTGCGAGGGGTCCCGACAAAGAGATGCGCCCAGATCGCCCCGTCCCTTCGGGTTGCGGCCAGGACGGTCGTCTACTGCGTTGCCCTCCTCGACCATATTGACATATGGCCTTCGTCGGGCGCCTTGCATACGGTCCGTCCTGGCCACAACGCATCACGCGCCTATATATGAGATAGGTTCTGAAAGAAACCCGCGTCGAGTCTTGCTGCCGACCGTTGCGGATGCTGCTGGGGAACTACCGGGAGTGTGCCAGAAGGCGGACCGTGGCGTGCGGCCAGGGCTGGATCTGAGCAACTACGCTCGCCGCGAATGTGATGGTTTCCGGTATCACGACACGAATGTCGGGTTCCGCTCTTGTCTTCCTAGAAAAATATGTAAGCCCGGACCACGCAGTTCCTGCGGTTTCGCGCGTCGGCGGGCGCGGTCGGGTCGATACACGCGGTATGGAAAGACCAGCGCGAGACGGAGCCGTCGGTCACGGAGTCATAGCATTTCAGCATCGAGACCTCGTTCACCTTCTGCTGGGGAAACCAGTACCACTCGTGGTCGGGACGGTAGGTGAAGCGGGTGGTCTCGCCGACGCGGTCGTCGTAGATCCGGTAGTTGGTGATGTACGGCTGGTCGGCGAAGGAGGGCCAGGCGCAGAGCACGAAGGGAAACTGCCCGACGGTCTCCATCGGCTTGGCGAGATTGATCGACACGAAGCGCCGCGACATCTTCCTGTCGGCCTCTGCCTCCGTGTAGTGCTGCTCGCGACCGAAGTTGCGCAGGTTCTTGGTGAGCAGCTCGCGGCAGCGTACGCGGCCGCTGTTGTCGTTCAGGTCGTTGTGCACAAGGGTGGCATAACGGGCGTTCACACCCGGGTTCTTGTTGGCCTGGTCTTCCGTGCGATCGCCCGTGTAATCCTTGTCGAAGACGTCGTGGTTGTAGACCAGCGCATCGGTCGCGTCCGGGAAGTACTCGAGGAGAAGCTTCTCGATCTCGGGGTAGTACACGCGCTCCACCTCCGCAGAATCGTAGAAGTTCGAGCACCTGGACTCGAGGTGCGCCAGCGAGACGCCGAGCCGGTCCATGCACTCGGCGCTGGTGGGGGACAGGCCGGGGTAGTACTCGCCGATGCGATGCGCGTCGCGCATCACCTGCGGGAACCAGAGGTCGCGGCGCTTGTTGTTCTGCTCGTTCTGGCGCAGCAGCGCTGCCACTTCGGGGCGCGCCGGGTCGCGCCAGATCGCGTTGGATGGCACGACGGAATAGGTGTGCCGCTCGTAGATGGTATAGGGCAGCGGCAGCGCAAAGCCGCCTTCGGGCGCCTTGACGGCGTTGGTCCTGCGCATGTGCGCCATGCACTCGTCGTATTTCCGGAACCCGAGGCCCCACTTTGTCTCGATCGGGGCGCCCGGCGGCGCGTTGCGGACCATGTCGGCAACGCGCTGGCCCTCGCCCTCGGCGATCAGGGCGAGCGCGTCCTCGAGCGCCTTGCGGGTTCCCCCATCGCCGTCCCGGTCGAACGACATATAGGACAGGCCGCCATTCGCCGCAATGGGCGCCGGCTGCCCTGCCGTGCGCTGGAGCGTCGGCACGTAGGCCGACGAAGCTTTCTGCGTGTTCGCCGCAACGCTCTTCTTGCCGACCTCGGTCTGATCCATGGCACACCTCCGATGGTTTCCGGCTAACCGTAGCACACAGAGCCAGCATCTTCCAGACCATGGACATCCAGGTTATGCGAACGTCAGCCCATTTCGCACCCGGCGACGAAGCGGCTGCCGTGCCACGATGGCGGCATGCCAGTCCGATTCCAGAATATGGGCAAGGAGCGCGTGTTTCGCACGCCTCACCGGGCCTTCACGGGATTGGCGGTAGAATTCCCCACATCACCCCAAGGAGGGGCCTATGTCCGCCGTTCTGAAAGACACGCTGAAGATCACCAGGATCAAGGAACACATCGGCGCTGAAGTCACCGGCGTCGACCTGCGCAGGCCGCTCGATGCGGCCACGAAGAAGCGTCTCAACGACGCCGCTGCCGAGCACGTGGCGCTCGTCATCCGCGACCAGTTCGACTTTACCCCGGCCGAATACCAGACCGCCGCCGAAAACTTCGGCGAGTTGATGGAAGACCAGAACCGGCGCTACATCGCCGACGGCGTGCCGCTCGTCTCCATTCTCGACAACCGCTTCACCGACAGCAAAGGCGGCCCCGCGAAAGTCGTGAAGAACGGCACCTGGCACACCGACCACACCAACCAGGAGCGGCCGCCGAAGTTCACGATGCTCTACCCGGTCGCGCTGCCGGACAACGGCGGGGGCTATACCGAGGTCTGCAACATGCGCGCAGCGTACGAGGCGCTGCCGAAGGAATGGAAAGATCGCATCAGGGACATGAAGACGGAGAACTGCCTGATCAGCAGCGCGCGCTACGGCGTCTCCAATCCCGACATCCTCAAGGAGCAGCTGGAAGCGAAGAAGCCGTTTACGTTGCAGCCGCTCGTGCGCACGCATCCGGAGACGGGCACGAAAGCGATCTGGTTCCACAAGAGCAAGACCGAGCGCATCATCGGCATGGAGCCGGTGGAAACCCAGGGATTCCTCGACGAATTGCTCGCCGTCGCGATCAAGCCCGAGTTCGCGTACGCCCACCATTACAAGCTCGGCGACATGCTGATCATCGACAACCGCGGCGGGATGCACAAAGCCGGACAGAATTTCGATATGTCCCAGCACCGCCGGCTCTATCGCATCCTGGTGCGCGGCGACCGGCCGTTCTAGGGCGGCAGGTCATTCCCGCGGGAGCGGGCAATCCAGGCAAAATCCCGGCGCCAGCCGGGATTTGTCATTGCGATGACCGCCCGATAGCCGCGAGGTCTCGCGGCACACTCAAGCGCGGCGACGGCGCGGCCACTCAGAATATGACCTGGCCGGATCGTCGCGGCCCCATCACCATTTGTAGACTTTCTGCAACGTTCCGCCCATGAGCGCCGCCTTGTCGCTCCCGGACAGACGCTTCGTTTCTCGGAACGGCGCGACGCCCTGCTCGTAGGTCAGCATGCCGATCGCCCGCGTCCAATCGGTGCCCCACATGCAACGATCCAGCCCGAACGCATCGATGATTCTGAGCACCGGTTCCCAGATGTCGTCGTAGGGAAACGGTTGGTGCGACATCGTGCAGGCGCCACTGATCTTCACCCTTACGTTCGCGTATTGAGCCAACGCGAGCAGCTTCGGCAGATCGGCCCAGACGTCGGGCGGAACCGGCGGTCGGGATGGTTGCAGAAGACCGAGATGATCGATCACGATGACCGTGTCGGGGTGCCGCTGGATGTGCGGCAGGCCTTTGTCCAGTATGCCCCAGCAAAGCAAATTGACGGGCAACCCGTGCTTAGCAGCGGCGGCGAACGCGCGGTTCAGCCCGGGATGGTCGGCGTCCATCGGCAGGCCCTCACGCATGCGTATGCGAATGCCGCGCGCACCTTTTGTCGCCGCCCATTTCGCCACCACATCGTCGATTGCCGGATCCGTTGCATCGACCGGTGTCACGACCCGGAACTTATCCGGATAGGTGTTGTAAACCTCGAGCGCGTAGCTCGGGTCGTACTCATAGGCGCTGAACGACGACACCATAATCGCGCCGTCGACGCCGACACTCGCCATGGCAGCGACCATTTCCTCGCCCGTGGCGGATTTCAGCCCGTGCGAGGGGCTGGCCCAGGGCCGGCCGGGATGATTTCGATCGAAGGGATGGACCTGAACGTCGATGACTGGCATGGCATTCCTCCTGTTCGTACTAATCTACCCGAATTCCCGCCGCCTTGATGCCCCAGCCGCGTGCTACACTTTCCGTGCGAGCTTCGGAACTCCTACGGAGGACAGGCCATGGCGTACGATCTGCTGATAAAGAACGGGTTGATCGTGGATGGGTCCGGCATGCCGGCATTCCGCGGCGACGTTGGGGTCAGGAATGGAAAGATCGCCGAAATCGGCAAGCTGTCGGGCCCTGCCGGGAAAACCATCGACGCCGACGGCCGCGCCGTCAGCCCGGGCTTCATCGACAATCATTGCCATTACGACGCTCAGGTCACCTGGGACCCGCTGTGCACCTTCTCGCCCGAGCACGGCGCAACCAGCGTGATCTTTGGTAATTGCTCGCTGAGCCTTGCGCCGGTGCGCAAGGGCACCGAGGAGCGGCTCGCCGAGTTTCTCTCCTATGTCGAAGCGATCCCGATGTCGGTGCTGAAGACCGTCGATTTCGCCTGGGAGACGATCCCGCAATACATGGACCATCTCGACAAGCGGCTCGGCATCAATGTCGGCAACCTGATCGGCCACACCGCAGTGCGCCATTACGTGATGCGCGACGATTGTCAGAAGGCCGGCGCCACCGAAGCGCAGCTCGAGCAGATGCGGGAGGTCGTCCGGCAGGGTATGGAGGCCGGCGCGCTCGGCCTCAGCGTGTCGCGCGAGAAGGGTCACTTCGATCCGCAGGGCGTGCCGATCCCGGCGCTATGGGCCGACGAGAGGGAAATCTTCGCGCTCGCCGACGTGCTGCGCGAGATGGGCACCGGCACGATCCAGTGCGGCGGCGGCCAGTATGTCGAGTTGAAGGACGGCATGATGCGGCGCCTCGCCGCGGAGTGCGGCCGCATGGTCGTCTACAACAGCCTGTCGCAGACGATGCGCCGTCCGGATGAGTGGAAGGTCCACATGGCGCGCGCCGAAGAGACCGCGGCGATGGGCATCCGCGCCTATCCGATGTGCAGCCCGAACCGGGTGACCCAGGACTTCACGATGAAGAACTCGCAGGTCTTCCGCGGCCTGCCGACCTGGCACCCGATCCTGCTGAAGTCGGATGAGGAGAAGTTGCGGCTTTACGCCGATCCGGAAATCCGTGGCAAGCTTCACGAGGAAGCGGTCGTCAACAAGCCCGACAGCGCGGTCGGCATCTCGAAGACCTGGTGGAACTACATCTGGGTCAACCAGCCGGTGCTGGAAAAGAACAAGTGGATGCAGTTCAAGAACATCGGCGAAATCGCCAAGAAACAGGACAAGCGCGTGATCGACGCGTTCCTCGACCTCGTCGTCGAGGAGAAGCTCGAGACCCGCTTCCTGCAGGCCGAGAACAACATCGACGACGAGGCGCTGAAAAAGATT
>Ga0075418_10000943_pt1 | contig 31932 bp, 30 predicted proteins | sample SoiMetdeltSBSDD2_FD_81776 | JGI IMG/M metagenome (GOLD analysis project Ga0075418, IMG submission 81776) | Bulk soil microbial communities from a Populus tree surrounding site in Tennessee, USA - Soil MetaG P. deltoides SBSDD2 | ecosystem: Environmental > Terrestrial > Soil > Tree plantation... | reverse complement strand
CGCGGCCGAGGCTCCCGAGATCCATGTCTTTGCGCATCGCCGGTTTGCCGCGGGGCAGGCGGCGCTGGCGATGGGCCTCTACACCTCTGAGGACGATCAGCAACGCGCGCTGGCGCGGCTGAGCGGCCAGTCGGTGCCCATCGTTCTTGCCGACGCCTCCCGCTTCCAGAGCGAATTCATCTGGAGCTATCCGCTGCTGGCGCGCTACATCAGCGATCATTACCGCGAGGCGGGAACGATCGACGATCGGTTTCTGGTGTTCGTGGACGCCAGTCGGATGCCGCGGCGCGCGGATCCGCTCTCGGGACTTCCATGCTTCATGTAGAGACGGCTGAATCGTGATCCTGACCTTCGAGGAACTCCCGGCCTACCGTGGCGCCGTCGCCATGGTGGATGGCGCCTTCGATCCGATGCATCGGGGTCACATCGAATACTTCCGCGCGGCGGCCGAGCGTCTCGACACACCGCTCCTGTGCAACGTCGCGTCGGACGCCTACGTCCGGACGAAGCATCCACCGCTGCTCCCGGAGGATCAGCGCGCGGCGATCGTCGACGCCATCAGGTATATCTCGTACACCCACGTCAATCAGTTCGATACGGAGACGATCCTGAAACAGCTGCGTCCCAGGTATTACGTCAAAGGAAAGGACTGGGAAGGCCGGCTGCCGCCGGAGCAGGTGCGTATCTGCGCGGACCATGGCATCGGCATCGTCTATCTCGATACCGTGCGCGATTCGTCGAGCCGGATCCTCGAACAGTTTTTATCCGGGAAGCAAACCACACGATGAACATTACCGAGTTCGAGCAGCGAGTCCTGGAACAGCGGCCCGTCGGTTCCGGGCATTACGACGCCGAGTACTTCACCGGCGACTGGCGGGACGAGGGTAACAACTACAACCTGGAGACGCGGCGGCAGATCGAAGCCAAGAACCCCTTCCTCATCAAGGAAGTCTTCCAGCCCGGGAAAGTGCTCGATCTCGGCTGCGGACCGGGCGCGTTGATGCACCTGCTGTGGGAGCTGGGCGTCGACGTCGAGGGGATCGACTTTGCCGAGAGCAGCAAACAGCTGGCCACGCCCGAAGTGCGCGACCGCATCACGGTCGGATACGTCGGCGACCCGGCCATCAAGCCCGACGCCTCCTACGACCTGGTCATCTGCCGCGAGGTGCTGGAACACCTGACCGTCCTGCAGGTGAAGCAGACGGTCGCCAATATGGTGCGGTTGACGTCGAAGTACATCTACGTCACCACGCGTTTCCATCCCAGCCCGGCGAGCCTGCTCGACTTCACGACGCAGTTCGACGTCGATCCTTCGCACATTACGCTGCTCAACAAGGACATGCTCCGGTTGATGTTCGTGCTCGAGGGCTGCCGGTCGCGGCCGGATCTCGAGGCAAAGATGGATTGGGGCAACAAGGGCCGCGTGCTCGTGCTCGAGAAGGCCTGACGGCGATGCCCATCGCCGCATCGGTGAAGCTTGGCGACGATGTCGTGATTCATCACCCTGATCTGGTGAACCTGTACGGCTGCGCCGTCGGCGACGGGACCAGGATTGGCGCGTTTGTCGAGATTCAGAAGAATGCCGCTGTGGGCAGCCGCTGCAAGATTTCTTCGCACTCCTTCATCTGCGAGGGCGTCACGATCGAAGACGAAGTGTTCATCGGACATGGCGTGATGTTCATCAACGACCGTCAGCCACGGGCGACCGTGAACGGCCGTCCGCAGAGCGAGGCAGACTGGACCGTGGTGCCGACCCGGGTGCGGCGCGGCGCGTCCATCGGCAGCGGCGCGGTGATCTTGTGCGGCGTGACGATCGGAGCGCGTGCCATGGTCGGCGCCGGCGCCGTCGTCACCCGTGACGTTCCGGACGAAGCGGTCGTCGTCGGGGTGCCGGCGCGGGTGCAGGCGCGGCAGGAGCGCAGATGATTACTGTCGGTGTTATCGGTTACGGGTACTGGGGCCCGAATATCGTCCGCAACTTCGCAGAGCTGCCGGACGCGCGCGTTGCCTGGGTGACCGACCTGCAGGCTGAACGCCTCGCGCCGGTCCGTGCGCGGTATCCGTCGATCAGCGTCGGAACGGATCACAACGACATCATCAACGACCCGTCGCTTGACGCCGTCGTGATCGCCACCCCCGTCCGGACGCACTTCGAGCTGGGTTTGGCGGCACTGCGCGCCGGCAAGCACGTGTGGATGGAGAAGCCGCTGGCGGCCACCAGCGAAGAGGCCGCGCGGCTGCTGGACGAAGCCGACAGGCGCGGGCTCGCGCTGATGGTCGATCACACCTTCGTCTTCACGCCGGCAGTGCAGAAAATGCGCGAGCTCACGCGCGGCGGAGAGCTCGGCGACATCCAGTACTACGACTCGGTGCGCATCAACCTCGGCCTCTTCCAGCACGACGTGAACGTGCTGTGGGATCTGGCAGTTCACGATCTGTCGATCATGGATTGCGTCCTGGAAGGTCCGCCGGTAGCCGTCTCCGCGACCGGGCTGGCCCACGTCGCGGGGAGCCCGGAGAACATCGCCTACCTGACGATGTTCTTCGAGCGGACGCTGATCGCGCACGTTCACGTCAACTGGCTGGCGCCGGTGAAGATTCGCCGGACGCTGCTCGGCGGCACCCGCCGCATGCTGGTATTCGACGACCTCGAGGCAAGCGACAAGATCAAGATCTACGATCGCGGCATTTCGGTGAACCCGGGCTCGGACAACCTGACCCTGATGCGGATTGGTTACCGAACGGGCGACATGTGGTCGCCGCAGCTGGCGCTGCGCGAAGCGCTGCAGGTCGCGGCCCGCCACTTCGTCGATGTCATCACGTCGAAGGCGGCTCCCCTGAGCGATGGACACGCAGGGCTTCGGATCGTCAAGCTGCTCGAAGCGGCGACGCAGTCGATGGCAAGGCAGGGGCGTCCTGTCGCGATCGGAGCCAACGCGCTGGTATGACGCAGGTTGCGGCCGTGGAAGCCGCGGCGACGGTGGATCGCCGCGCAGTCTGGGTGTCGTACGGATACGCGCTGGTGGCCGGTCTGGCGATGGGCCATTTCCTCCTCGGTCTTCCCATTCAATTGACCGACAGTTTCGGCAACATGCTGAAGCTCTCCGGCTCGTGGGGTGAGCTCCTCTACGGCGAGTTCACGCAGAACGCCTACCTCCGGCCGCTGCTCTGGGCCAACCTCAAGCTTGTCTACGACCTGTCAGGCGGCGATTACTTCACCTGGTTCCGCGGCGTGCACGTCATCCAGTTACTGATGCTTGTCGTCCTGTACGTCGCGCTCGTCCGGCCGCGGACGCTCCTCGATGCCGCGGTCGTGCCGTTCGGGCTTGCGGTGCTCTTCGGGATGCATACGTTTGCCGGCACGATCCGCGAGGCGTTCCCGATCAACACCCACATGACCATCCTGATTCTCTGCTTCGGGGCGGCGATCGTCGCGCTTGGGCGTTACCACTGGTGGAACGATCCCGTCGCCATGATGCTCTTCGTGGTGGCGTCGCTGACAGTTGAAACCGGACTGCTGATCTGGGTGATCTTCGTCGGCGCCGCGCTTGTCGGCGCGCGTGGGACGTCGAGGGCGGGCCTCGCCGGACTGCTCGTGCTGCTTGCCGGCTACTTCTACATCCGCTTCGCGCTGTTTGACGTCGGCAGCCCCGGGCTCGTGGAGCGCAGCTCCGGGTTCGGCTTCGGCGTCCTTGATCCCGACGACCTCGTCGCGCGCTTTGGCGACAACCCCGCGTGGTTCTACCTGTACAACGTCGTCACATCGGCCCTGTCGGTGCTGCTGTCCGAGCCGACCGCCGGAGTTTTTCGGGTGACCTCTGCAGTGCTCGAGGGCGATGTCGATGTCGCGATGATGTTGAATCTGATCGCAACCGCGTCTGTCACCGCCGTGATATGCGTTTTTGCATGGCGCCGGCGCGGCGCCTGGATTTCGCGGCGGTTCGATCGGGACGATCGGCTGGTCGCGCTGTTCGTCATGGTCCTGATCGCCAACGCCGTCATCAGCTATCCCTACACCAAAGACGTCATCATGAGTCCTGCCGGCGCCTTTTTTGCCGTCGCGGGATTCGTCGCCCTTAGAAATCTGCTCCATGCGCTTCCGGACCGTCTGGCGCCGGGCATGGCCGCGACGGCTGTCGCTGCCGCTCTGATCGTGAGCGGGACGTGGGCGGTTCGCGTCATTGGCACGCATCTCAACCTGCGGACCGGGGCTTACGTCGAACGGAACGAATGGGTATATGCCGAGAGCTCGCTCGCCGATGAAGGGGTTGTGCTGACCGAGTCCGACAGGCAACTGATGCGGCAGCTTCGTGACGATGCGATTTTTGTGCACCCGCCGCCGCCGCCGCTCGAACCTCCGCTTCGCGCCCTGCTCGGATCTGAGTGACCATCCGGCTTCCTGTCGCGATTGCCGTCGCCCTGCTCGCGCCAATCGGCGTCGCAACGCTGGGTGTGCTGGCTGTTGCGGCCGGGGAGCGTGCGGGGGCCACTCCCTTCGCCGGCCTGGTCCCACGCAACAGCGCGGAGGCCGCGGGTCTTGGACGAGCCGCCGAGTTGCTTCGATTTCTGAAAGAAGGGCAGGATCCGCGCGCGGTCTACCCGGTGCGGCCTGAGATCCTGTCGTCGGCGATCCTGCGCGCGACGACGGTCGAAGCGGCGATGTGGTCGCGCCAGGTGGAGATGATCAAGCTCCTCGAACGCCAAGGTGCGATCGATGGCAGTGAAGAGCGGAAGACGCTGGCGTGTCTCGCCGCCGATCTGAAGATCGACGACGTGGTCGAGCACCTGGCGCCTGACGGCCTGAGCGGCTGCGAGCCCGGCCAGGCGCTGGCGCGTGTCACGGCGCGCACAAGCAGCGTGGAGTACACCCGGTGAACGATCGCCAGGGGCGCAGCGTGCCAGCCGTTCACGGCAGGCGAACGATTGAACCAGACGCCCCGTTCGAACGCGGCCTGAGCGAGCATCTGAGGTCCCGTTACGACGCACGCGGCATCGCCGAGCTGTACGGCCGCTTCGTTCAGGGCGAGGGAGATTTCGACGCGTTGATGCGGCGGGCTGCACTTCGCGCCCTGAGCCGCACGTTTGGTGACGACGTGATGGTGGGGCGCGGGCTCGTGTTCCGCCATCCAGAAACGTTCGAGATCGGCAACGGCGTCTTCCTCGGCGAGCAAAGCATGATTCAGGGACGCGCGGACGGGACGTGCCGGATCGGCGATCACGTCTGGATCGGTCCGCAGGCCTACTTCGACGCGCGCGATCTGATCATCGAGGACAGCGTCGGCTGGGGGCCCGGCGCAAAGGTGCTGGGGTCGACGCACTCCGGAGTACCTCGCGAAGTCCCCATCATGCAGACCGACCTGGAGATACGGCCGGTCCGTATCGGCGCGGGGGCGGACATCGGCGTCAACGCGATCATCCTGCCTGGCGTCACGATCGGCTGCGGCGCCATCGTCGGCGCCGGTGCCGTTGTGATCGAGGATGTGCAGCCTTTTTCAATCGTGGCGGGCGTTCCCGCGCGGTTCATCCGCGAACGGTGAGTCTAAGCGGCGTGACGGTCCTCGTGACGGGCGGTGCCGGGCTGGTCGGCTCCGCGACGATCGACCTGCTGCTCCAGTCTGGCGATCCCGCGCGCGTCGTCATCCTGGACAACCTGTCGCGTGGCACCACCGCGAACATCGAAGCGGCGCTGCGCGATCCGCGGGTCGTACTGCTCGAACAGGACATCCGTGACCGCGCCGCGGTCGAGAGCGCCATGAGGGGTGTCGATGCCGTGTTGCACCTTGCCGCGCTGCGCATCACCTCGTGCGCCGAGGAGCCGCGGGAGGCGTTCGAGGTCATGTGCGCCGGCAGCTACAACGTCGTCGAAGCCGCGCAGCGAGCGGACGTCAGGCGCGTGGTCGCGGCGTCGACGGCGTCCGTCTACGGGCTGGCCGATCGCTTCCCGACCACGGAAGACCATCATCCGTACAACAACCGGACCTGGTACGGGGCGTCCAAGGGGATGCTCGAGGGCCTGCTGCGCTCGTTCAACGACATGTACGGATTGCCGTATGTGGCATTGCGCTATTTCAACGTCTATGGCCCGCGCATGGACATCCACGGCAAGTACACCGAGGTGCTGATCCGATGGATGGAGCGCATTGAGAATGGGCAGCCGCCGCTCATCCTCGGCGACGGCACGCAGACGATGGACTTCGTGTATGTCGAGGACGTGGCGCGAGCGAACGTGCTGGCGCTGACCGCGGACGTATCGGACGAGGTCTTCAACGTCGCCACCGGTACCGAGACGAGCCTGAACGACCTTGCGCGGATGCTCACCCGCGTCATGGAGAAGCGCGTCGAGCCCGAGTACGGCCCTGAACGGAAGGTGAACGCCGTGCCGCGGCGGCTCGGCTCAACGCAGAAGGCGGAGCGGCTTCTGGGGTTCCGCCCGTCGATCGGGCTCGAAGAGGGCCTCAGGCGTCTCGTGGCATGGTGGCGGGCCGAGCGTGTGAGGGCATGACTCAGGCTGCGTCCATGATTCCGGTCGCGCGTCCCTGGATGGACGAGTGCGAAGCCGACGCAGCTCGCAGGGCGATTCTCTCCGGATGGGTGACGCAAGGTCCTGAGGTTGCGGCCTTCGAACAGGAATTTGCCGCTGCGGTGGGCGCCCCGCATGCCTGCGCCGTCTCGAGCTGCACGGCGGCGCTGCACCTTGCGTTGCTAGCGTTCGGCGTCGAGCCGGGCGACGAAGTGGTGACGGTGAGCCATTCCTTCGTCGCCACCGCAAACGCCATCCGGTATTGCGGCGCGACTCCTGTCTTTGTCGACGTTGAGCTCGAGACGTCGAATATCGATCCCAATCGGGTTGCGGACGCGATCTCGGCGCGTACGAAGGCGATTCTCTGCGTGCACCAGCTCGGCATGCCCTGCAACATGGCGGCGCTCGTGCCGCTCGCCTTGTCGCGCGGTCTGCCGCTGATCGAAGACGCTGCCTGCGCGGCGGGCAGCGAGATCCTCTGGGATGGCCGATGGGAGCGCATCGGTCAGCCGCACGGCGAGGTCGCCTGTTTTTCGTTCCATCCCCGCAAGCTGCTCTCGACCGGCGACGGCGGAATGTTGACGACGTCGAATGCCGTGCTGGATCGAAAGTTCCGTCTGCTGCGCCAGCATGGCATGAGCGTTTCCGATTCGGCGCGGCACACGTCGTCGAAAGTAGTGACCGAGTCGTACGCCGTGCTCGGCTATAACTACCGCCTCACCGACATCCAGGCCGCCATCGGCCGCGAGCAGCTGAAACGGCTGCCGGCGATGGTGGCGCGGCGCCGCGAGCTGGCCGATCGCTACCAGCAGCACCTGTCCGGGTTGACGGCAGTGACGACGCCGCGCGAGCCAGCGTGGGCGCGCACCAACTGGCAGACCTACGCGGTGCGGCTGCAGCCGCACCTCAATCGAGACGAGGTGATGCAGCGGATGCTGGATGAGGGCATAGCAACCAGGCGGGGGGTGACCAACGCGCACCGCGAGCCGTCCTATCTTCCCTCGTCGTGGCGCGCGGCGCCTGGCGGGCTGGCCAACAGCGAACAGGTCTCCGCGTCCGCGCTGGCCCTGCCGCTGTTCCACCAGATGACGGTCGAAGACCAGGACCGCGTGATCGAGTCGCTGGCGCGCGCCTGCCTGCCCCGAGCGGAGTCGAGGGGCTGGTAATGCTGTCGATCGTCACACCCGCCTTCAACGAAGCGCCCAACCTCGAGGCGCTGTATGCCCAGCTGGTGCGCTTGTTCGAGCGGACCGGCGACGACTGGGAGTGGATCGTTGTCGACGATCACTCGCGCGACGACACGTTCGGCGTCATTGAGCGTCTGTCGCTCCTGGACAGCCGGGTCCGTGGGTTGAGGCTGGCGCGCAATTCGGGCTCGCACGTGGCCATCACCTGCGGATTGCATCATGCGCAGGGCGACGCCGCCGTCATGATGGCCGCCGACCTCCAGGACCCGCCAGACACGATCGACGCGATGCTGGCCGCGTGGCGGGGAGGGGCGCAGATCGTATGGGCGACACGACGAACTCCTCCCTCGACGCTGTCGGCGTTCTACTACTGGGTCATGCGCAAGTTCGTCGGCATGGCGGACATGCCGGCCTCGGGCGCGGACTTCTTCCTGGTCGATCGCGTCGTGCTCGATGCGTTCCGGCAGTTTCCGGAGCGCAACGTCAGCGTGCTGGCCCTGATCACGTGGATCGGCTTCCGCCAGGCGTACGTCGAGTATGACAAGCAGCCCCGGGCGGCCGGGGGGTCGGGATGGACTCTTGGCCGGAAGGTCCGGCTGGCCGTCGATTCGGTGACGGCGTTCTCCGACCTTCCAATTCGTTTGTGCGGCTACGCCGGCGGCCTGTTGATGGCGTTCGCGCTGATCATCGGCATCGTCGCAGTGGTCATGCTGCCCAGCGTCGGCGCCGTACTCCTCCTCCTGCTGTCGGCGATGTTCGGGTTGACCGGCGTGCAGCTGTTCGCGCTCGGGATCGTCGGCGAGTACGTGTGGCGGGGGCTCGACGAATCGCGGCGGCGGCCGCATTACCTCATCGAACGGATTGCCGGCCGGCATCCCGCAGTTCCGGTGTCGACACGATGATTCCGCTGGTCGATCTCAAAGCGCAGTACCGGGCGCTCAAGCCCGAGATCGACGCCGCGGTGGGGCGCGTCCTCGAGAACGCGCAGTTCGTGCTCGGCCCGGCCGTCGAGGCATTCGAGCGTGAGTTCGCCGCCTACACCGGCGCCGGGGAGGCGGTGGCTGTGAACTCGGGGACGAGCGCGCTGCACGTGGCGCTGCTTGCCGCCGGCGTCGGATCCGGCGACGAGGTGATCACCGTTCCCTTCACCTTTGTGGCCACCGTCGCGGCGATTGAGTACACCGGCGCGAAGCCGGTTCTGATCGACATCGATCCTGACTACTACACGATGGATCCCGCCGCCCTCGAGCGCGCGATCACACCGCGGACGAAGGCCATCATGCCCGTCCACCTGTTCGGCCAGCCGGCCGACATGGATCCGATCCTGGATGTCGCGCGCCGCCACCGCCTCGTGGTGATCGAAGATGCGGCGCAGGCGCATGGCGCGGAGGACAAAGGCCGCCGCGTCGGATCGATCGGCGACATCGGTTGTTTCAGCTTCTACCCTGGCAAGAACCTCGGGGCGTACGGCGAGGGCGGGGCGGCGGTCACGAACAATACACAATACGCCGACACCATGAGGCTGCTTCGCAGCTGGGGTGAGAAGACGCGATACGAGCACGCGGTCAAAGGATTCAACTACCGGATGGAGGGCATCCAGGGCGCGATCCTTGGCGTGAAGCTTCGCTACCTCGAGCAGTGGACCGAGGCGCGGCGAACGCGTGCGGGGCTCTACGAAACAGGACTGATGGGAACCGCGGCGCGGACGCCGAAGGCGCGCGCGAACGTGCGGCACGTGTATCACGTGTACGCCGTTCGCCTGGCGCAGCGGGATGCGTGGCGCGCGCGTCTGCACGAACTTGGCATCCAGACGGGCGTGCACTATCCGATTCCCGTGCACCTTCAACCCGCGTATCGCAACCTTGGATACCGCGCCGGTGATTTCCCGGTGGCTGAGGCGATCGCCCGCGAGATTCTGTCGCTGCCGATGTTTCCGGAAATGACCGATACGCAGGTGGAGGAGGTCAGCAGCATCGTGCGGGCTGGGCTTCCGGCAGGCGTAAGCGCCTAACCCTATTGTTTACAGGCAGATGGGCCGTAACTCGGCCGCCTGCGTTACAATAACGTCTCTCCGAAACCCTGAGCCCTGATGTTCGACTGTATAGCTGGATACCATCTGAATCCGTGGACGTGCGGAATTGCCAAATTCAACACGATCCTCGGGCGGAAAGTGTCACTGCCGGTGGTGGGAATCGGATCCAGCGAGATCAGCCAGTACCGGACGCCGCTGCTCTCGTTGAAGATGTCGGAGTTCACGCCCGAGGATGCGCGGGTGCTGGACGCCTGGGCCGAGGGGCACCAGGGCGGCTACGAGATCTTTCTCCACGCGTTTGACGGAACGCCGCTCGAGCAGCGGCTGATCGCGGGCGCGTCGCGGGTGTACATCGGAAACCGCGAACTTTCGGCGCAGCTGGCCCCGCTCCGTCCCGACGCCGTTGAGCTGTTCTGTCCGGGCACGCTGCTCAATCCGCAGCGGTTCCAGCGGACGGAGCTGTCGGTCTTCACGTTCGGCATGGCGCACAAGATTCGTGTGCCGCTCTACCGCCGGCTGCACGATCTGCTCGAAGCGACCGGGCAGAGCTATTCGGTTTACGTCTCGACTGCGCTCCACGAGAACACCAGCTTCGACGGATCGTTCGTTGTCCGGTTCGAGGAGCTGCAGGCGATTTTCAGCAACATCTACTTCATGGGCTACCTGTCCGACACGGCGGTGTTCAACCATCTCGTCGACTGCACATTCCTCGCGGCGTTCTTCGAGAAGGGGCTGCGGGCGAACAATACCAGCGTGAACGCGGCGATGGAGTGCGGCTGCGCGGTGATCACCAACCTCGATGAGCATTCGCCCCGGGGGCTGGTGCACATGAAAAACGTCATCGACATCAACGCGTGCGACCGGTTGCCGGGCGACGAGCAGGCCGCGGCGATTGGCAGGGCGGCGCGTGAGATCGCGCACGGCGATTACGGATGGGATCAGCTGGTGGCCCAGCTGCGGCCCGGCGTGCGCGTGTAGGAGAACCCAGCGTGGCAGGAACATTCAGAATTGGCGCGCACGAGATTGGCGACCACTCGCCGTGCTATGTGATCGCGGAGATCGGGCACAACCACCAGGGCAGCGTCGAAAAGGCGCGCGAGCTGTTCCGCGAAGCCAAGCTGGCCGGTGCCCACGCCGTCAAGCTCCAGAAGCGCGACAACCGGGGACTCTACACGCGGGCGGCCTACAACAAGCCGTACGACAACGAAAACAGCTTCGGCGCCACCTACGGCGAGCACCGGGAATTCCTCGAGTTCGGCGCCAGTGAGTACCGCGAGCTTCAGAAGTACGCGCGCGAGCTCGGCGTCGATTTCTTCGCGACGGCGTTCGACCAGGCGAGCGCGGATTTCCTCGGCGAGCTCGACATGCCGGCGTTCAAGATCGCGTCCGGCGACGTCAAGAGCACGCCGCTGCTCAAGCACGTGGCCTCGTTCGGCAAACCGATCATCATCTCGACCGGCGGCGCCCTGTTCGAGGATGTGCAGCGCGCTTACGACACGATCATGGCGATCAACCCGCACTTGGGGATCCTGCAGTGCACGGCCGGATATCCAGCAGGGTTCGAGGAGCTCGACCTCCGGGTCGTGTGCCAGTACCGCGAGCGGTTCCCCGGCGCCGTCATCGGCTACTCGGGCCATGACAACGGCATAGCGATGCCGGTGGCCGCGTATGTTCTGGGCGCGCGGATAGTCGAAAAGCACTTCACACTGAACCGCGCGATGAAGGGCACCGACCACGCGTTCTCGCTCGAGCCCGTTGGTCTGCGCAAGATGGTCCGTGACCTCGAGCGCACCCACAAGGCGCTTGGCGACGGCCAGAAGAAGGTTTACGAGAGCGAAAGGGCACCGATCGTCAAGATGGGCAAGAGCCTGGTCGTGGCCCGCGATCTTCCGGCCGGTCACGCCCTGACGAAGGACGACATCGTCATGAAGTCGCCCGGTGGCGGGATTCCGCCGTACGAGCTCGACAACGTGCTCGGCAGGATCACCCTGAAGGCGCTGTACGAAGACGACTTCCTCTCGTTCGAGATGCTGAGCAAGCCGAGCGCACAGCTCGCGCGTTCGTGATCGATCAGATCTTCCGACTCGACAACCAGACGGCCGTCGTCACCGGTGCCTGCGGCAAGCTGGGCCCGGTGTGGGTGGAGGCGCTGCTCGACGTCGGCGCCCGCGTTGCCGCGTTCGAACTGGCGGGGGCGCCCGCGTCTGCCGGGTTCAAGGCAGTGGCGGAGCGTGCCGGCGACCGCATGCAGCGCGTCGACTGCGACGTCACCAGCCGTGAATCGATCGAGCACGCCCTTGCGGCCCTGGCGGGACCGTTCGCCGAGCCGATGGTGCTGGTGAACAACGCCGGGGTGGACCAGCCGCCCGACTCAGGCGGCAACCGGTCGCGGATCGAGGAGCTCCCGGTCGATCAATTCCGCCGCATGGTCGAGGTGAACCTGATCGGCACGTTCCAGGTGACGCAGGTTGTGGGCGCAGGGATGGCGGCGCGCGGCGGAGGGTCGATCGTCAACATCGGATCGCTCTACGCGTCGGTGTCGCCGGATCAGCGGTTCTACGACCACCTGGCGGGGGAGCTGCCGTTTCTGAAGTCGCCCGCGTACGGCGCTTCCAAGGCGGCGGTCGTGAACATGACGAAGTACTTCGCCACGCTCTGGGGCCGGCAGGGCGTGCGCGTGAACACGTTGTCGCCCGGCGGCGTGCTCGGCGGGCAGGACGAGCAGTTCAAGTCGAAGTACGGCGCCCGCGTGCCGGTCGGCCGGATGGCGCAGGCGGATGATTTGAAGGGTCCGCTGGTCTTTCTTGCGTCCCGCGCCTCCTCGTACGTCACGGGGCACGAGTTGAGGGTCGACGGTGGGTTCACTGCCTGGTGAAATCCGTGGAGCCCTGCGATCGGCGTCGCGAGCGCTGATCTATCGCGCCCCCCGCGAGAGTGAACGGTGCCCGGCCTGCGGATCGCAGCGGCTGTACGAGCTCGACCTCCTTTCGCTTCGACACGCGATCGAGGGCAGCCGCACCGGCTTCGTGAGCGGATGTGACGAGTGCGGGCTGGTGTTCAGCAATCCGCAGCCGACGCCTGAAGAACAGGACAGGTTTTACAGTCCTGACGGCGAGTGGGGCTCGCGGCGGAACGTGCCGGACCTCACGATCGTCCAGGCGCACGACGATCGGCGCGGGAAGTCGTGGAGCTGGCCGTTCGAAGCGATTCGCGCCGAGCTGCCGGTGACGGCACCTCCCCCTGGAATGAAGGTCCTCGATTTCGGGTGCGCAGACGGAAAGCTGCTCGACGCGCTGCAGGACTGCGGGTGGGAGACCTGGGGCATCGAGAGTGCGGTCGATACCGCGTTTGTCCGCCATCGGCGCCTCGACGCCGTTCCCGGCGCTGCGACGTTCGATCTGATCGTGGCCAATCACGTTTTTGAGCACGTCACCGACCCGCTCGGGCTGCTGCGCGAGCTGGCGGGCGCATGCCGGGTCGGCGGATATCTGCATGTGGGCGTACCGCGGTTCGATACGCTGCCCGACCATCGTGACTATAAGTACGTGATCAACGGCCGTGCCCACGTCACCGCCTACACGTGGCCGTGCCTGCAGGGGCTGCTCGCGCGAGCCGGCTGGCAGCCGGTTGCGCCGCCGCCCGATCGCGTGTCGAAAGGGCAGGGACGGCAGACATCGGCCCGGCTGCGCGTGCTGGCGCGCCGCGTCGCCGAGCGGGTCGAGCCGATGCCGTCGCCGGCACGGGCAGCGCGCGCGGCGATGAGCCGGTATCATGCTGATATTCCGGGGCGCCCGCTGGTTGAACGGCTGGGGCTGTACCGTCTCGCCGCGCGGCGGGCCGAAGCGCGACGACGTGAGGCGATCCGCTTACGTAAAAAGAAATGGGGTCGGGGGTCATTTGTTGAGGACACTCGTTCGCGACCCTGACGAGTGTCCTCAACAAATGACCCCCGACCCCCTTACAGATCTGACATGACCGTTTCCATGGCGTCGCACAGCAGCAACATCGACCTGCGGACGATTCCGTCGGTCGTCCCCAATCATCTGGGCGGACAGGAAGCGGCGGCCGGCGATGGGCGCACATTTGCCAAGGTCGATCCGGCGACGGGCCGCACCATTTGCCATGTGGCCAGATCAACCGCGGCCGATGTGAAGCTGGCCGTCGAGATGGCCAGGAACGCGCAGCCGGCCTGGGCCGCGGCGACCGTCGTCAAGCGCGGCGACATCCTGCGCCAGATCGCGATCCTGATGCGCGAGCATCGCGCCGAGATTGCCGGCCTGGTCGCCAGGGAAACCGGCAAATCCCGGAAGGACGCTCTCGGCGAAACCGACGCGGCGATCGAGATGGGCTTCTTCGTTGCGGGCGAAGGCCGCCGCTTTTACGGCCAGACGACGACGAGCGCGGTGCCGAATAAATCGGCAATGGTCGTGCGGCAGCCGCTGGGGGTGGCAGGGCTGATCATCGCGGCGAACACGCCGATCGCGAACGTCGCCTGGAAGGCGTTTCCGGCGCTCCTCTGCGGCAATGCAGCCATCCTGAAGGCGTCCGAAGACACGCCGCTGTCCGCGTGGGCTTTCGGCGTGCTCGCCCGTGAAGCCGGCGTGCCCGACGGGATCTACACGACGCTGCACGGCTTTGGCGACGAAGCCGGCGCGCCGCTCGTCGAGCATCCGGACGTCGCCGTCGTCAGCTTTACCGGATCGTGCGACGTCGGCCGCTGGATTGCGGAGACGGCAGGACGGCGGCTGGCGAAGGTCTGTCTCGAGCTCGGGGGAAAAAACCCGCTCATCGTCTGCGACGACGCGGATCTGAAGAACGCGGTCACGTGGACGATTGGTTCGGCGTTCAGCAACGCCGGTCAGCGGTGCGCCTCGGGCAGCCGAATCGTCGTCTTCGATGCCGTCTACGACAACTTCAAGCAGATGCTGCTCGACGCCGTGACGCAGCTGAAGGTGGGGACGGGCGACGCCGACGACTTCGGGCCGGTGATCAATGAGGCCCAGATGGACGGAATGCTGGCCTCAGTGGATCGGGCGAAAGCAGCCGGCGCCGTCCTGTTGACCGGGGGCCATCGCCTGCAGGGCGAGCCGTACGGGAACGGCTTCTTCGTCGCGCCGACGATCATCGAACAGGCCGGGCCGAACGACGAGATCTCGCGCAGCGAGCTGTTCGGGCCGATCACCTGCCTCTACCGGGTCTCAGGGTTCGAGGAAGCGATCGCGCTCGCCAACGACTCGCCGTTCGGATTGACCGCCGCAATCCATACCAGGAATCTGAACCGCGCCATGACGTTCGTGAGCCGGATTCAAGCCGGTGTCGCCGTCGTCAACGGCGGTACCTACGGCAGCGAGCCGCACATGCCGTTCGGCGGGCTGCGCCAGTCGGGGAACGGCTGGCGCGAGGCGGGGACGCAGGCGCTGGACGTCTACTCGGACCTGAAGACTGTGTACATCAACCACGATCCCGGACAGGTATAGGCAACATTGCCATCCGCGGTCGCCTTGATTCCGGCGCGACAAGGGTCCAAGCGAGTGCCGGGCAAGAACGTCCGCACGCTCGGCGGCCATCCGATGCTCGCGTACACGATCGTCCCCGCGCTCGAGAGTGGCGTCTTCGAGTCGGTGATTGTCTCCACTGATTCGCCGGAGATTGCCGGCATCGCTCGCCACTACGGGGCCGAAGTGCCGTTTCTCAGGCCGCCGCAGTTTGCCGGCGATACGTCACCCGACATCGACTGGCTCGAATACACGCTGAACGAGCTGAAGCGTGCAGGCCGTCAGTGGGACTGTTTCAGCCTGCTGCGGCCAACCAGCCCGTTCCGCACGGCGGGGACAATCCGCCGCGCCTGGTCCAGGTTCATCGCGCAGGAGGGTGTCGATTCGCTGCGCGCGGTGGAAAAATGCGCCCAGCATCCGGGCAAGATGTGGATTGTGGACGGCGACCGCATGAGGCCGCTCATGCCGTCGGCGCCCGGGACTCAACCCTCGCACAGCACGCCGTATCAGGCGCTGCCGCCTGTCTACGTGCAGAACGCGTCGCTCGAGATCGCCTGGACACGCGTCGTGTTCGAGGGACGCACGATCGCCGGCAACGTCCTGACGCCGTTCCTGACCGAAGACTACGAAGGATTTGACATCAACGACGCGCACGACTGGATGATCGCGGAGCGGCTCATCGCCGACGGCAAAGCCGCGCTGCCGCCGGTGCCGCAGGTGTCGTACGGAGCACAATGGGTGAACAGCAACTAGACCAGGTCACGAGCGACGAGCTCGTCTACGTCCCGGCCGCCGAGTTCCGGCGCCTGCTGGACGCGCGGCTGCCCCCGATCGCCGCCGCGGAGGCGTTTGCCGCGCTGGCGCGCATCAATACGCTCTACATGATCGCGCGCGCCTGGTCCGGGCACATCGGCACCAGCTTCAGCTCGCTCGAGATCATGAGCTGGCTGTTCCTGAACGAGATTCGAGATCTCGACAAAGGGCCGGCAGCATGCGACATCTTCTTCTCGTCGAAGGGGCATGACGCACCGGCGCTCTACTCGGTGCTGATCGGGCTGGGGCTGCTCCCGGAAGAAAAGCTCGACCACCTTCGACGTCTCCATGGGTTGCCCGGCCACCCGCACGTGGAGACTCCATATATACAGGCGAACACCGGATCGCTCGGCATGGGCGTCTCCAAGGCCAAGGGGATGGCGATCGCGAACCGGCTCGCCGGCACGCCCCGCCGCATCTTCGTGCTCACTGGCGACGGTGAACTGCAGGAAGGGCAGTTCTGGGAATCGCTCGCGTCGGCCTCGCATCACCAGCTCGGCGAAATCGTCGCCATCATCGATCACAACAAGATCCAGTCGGACACGTGGGTGGAGCAGGTGAGCGGCCTCGGCGATCTCGACGCCAAGCTGCGCGCATTCGGCTGGCACGTCAGCCGCTGCGACGGTCACGACCTTGCTGACATCGAACGGACGCTCCGCGCGCTGGACGCCGTCCGAGATCGTCCCAAGTTCATCGTCGCCGATACGGTCAAGGGCAAGGGCGTCTCCTTCATGGAAGGCCCGGCGATGAAGGCGGGGGAGTTGTACGGCTACCACTCGGGCGCGCCGACCGAATCGGAATACGCGCGCGGCTCCAGGGAGCTGCTCGAGAAGGCAGGCCAACTGTTCAGGAACGCGGGCCTCGGATCAATCGCGACGAAAAGCGGCCGCCGCCCCGAGCGACGCGAGCCTCGTGTCACCCACAACCTGATCAACGCCTACAAGGACGCGCTCGTCACGCAGGGCGATCGGCATCCCGGAATCATCGTGCTCGACGCGGACCTGGTGAAGGACTGCGGCCTGGTCCCGTTTGCGCAGAAGTATCCAGACCGCTTCGTCGAGTGCGGCATTGCCGAGCAGGACATGGTATCGATGGCCTGCGGCCTTGCCCATCGCGGCGTCCTGCCGATCGTCCACTCGTTCGCATGTTTCCTCTCGGCACGGCCGAACGAGCAGATTTATAACCAGTGCAGCGAAGCCTCGAAGGTGATTTACGTCGGCTCGCTCGCGGGGCTGCTGCCCGGCGGTCCCGGCCATTCCCATCAATGCGTGCGCGACATCAGCGCACTCGCCGCGGTACCCAACCTGGTGATGGCGGAGCCCGCGGTCGAAGCCGAGGTTCATGCGCTGCTCGACTATCTCATTGGCGGCACCGGCGACAGCGCCTACCTGCGTCTCGTTTCCGTGAAATGGCCGGTGCCGTTCGACTATCCGGCGGGGCAGCGCGTCCAGCCTGGGCGCGGGTGGGTCGTGCGCGACGGCCGCGACCTCGTTGTCGTCGGCTACGGACCGTGGCTGCTGTCGAACGCCTGGCATGCGGCGGACGATCTCGAGCGGACGGCGGGTGTGACGACGCGCCTGATTAACCTGCCCTGGCTGAACCGCGTTGATCCCGGTTGGCTGCGGGAGGTCATCGGCGATCGCCGGGCGCTGGTGCTGCTCGATAACCATTACGTCCGCGGCGGACAGGGAGAGATGGTCGCGGCGGCCGTCGCGGAGCTTGGTCTCGACCCGGCGGTGACGGTCAGCCGGGCCGGCATTGCCGAACTGCCCCAGTGCGGCACGAACGACGAAGTACTGGAATACCACCGCCTTGACGTCCAATCCCTGGCGAAGACGTTTCGCGCTGCTCTGGCAACCCGTCGCCCGGCGGTGTCGCCGGCATGAAGGTCCTCTTCTGGGATATCGACGGCACGCTGCTGACGACGGCAAAGGCGGGCGTGTTTGCGTGGGAAGACGCGGTCCGCGAGCTGACCGGACGGGAGTTCGAGTTGATCCGGATGCGGATCGCGGGACTGACCGATTACCAGATCGCTCAGCGGACGTTCGAGACGCTCGGGATCGAAATCGACGAAGCCTTTCTGCACCGCTTCGTCGACAGGTACGGCGAGCTCCTGCCGTCGAGCCTGCCGCGCAAGCAGGGCAGGGTGCTGCCGAATGTTCGTGAAATCCTGGAGCACCTTTCCGGCCGCCAGGACGTCCGCTCGTACCTGTTGACCGGCAACACCCGCGCCGGCGCACGGGCAAAGCTCACGCACTACGACTTGATCCAGTTCTTGCCGGACGGCGCGTTCGCCGAGGATACCGGCGACCGTGCGTCGATTGCCCGCCGCGCGCTCGACCTGGCGCGCCGCGCCGGCGCGATCGCCGAGGACGGCGTGTTCGTCATCGGCGACACGCCGCACGACATCGACTGCGCCACCGCGATTGGCGCCCGTACCATTGCCGTGGCGACCGGCGGCTACTCGATCGAAGAGCTCGAGGCGCACAGGCCCTGGCGCGTGTTCAACGAACTTCCCCCGCCAGACGAATTCATGCGGCTGATCGAGGAAGCGCGCGAAGCGCCGGAGCCGGTCGGGCGCACGCGATCCGCATGAAGCACGGGATCAGACGGCTGCCGGCGCTGTGGCGCGCGAGCCGCCTGCTGCGGCGGTGGTACCACGCGCGGTTCGATGCCTATCCCGACTGGCAGTCGTCGCTTGCGGCCGACCCGGGGTTATGGCAGTCCGCCAGGGCGGCCGCACAGGGCGGCCCCCGCGTGCTGATGGCGACGGCGATCGGATCCCACGCGCACGCGATCACGCTCGAAAGCGCGCTCGCCGCGGCGTTGACGTTCCGCGGCGCCGAGGTGCACGCCCTGATCTGCGACGGCGCCATGAGCGCCTGCGCCGAGTGCGAAGCCTCGCTCTATCCGGACATCGCCAGGTTCGTCGCGCGCGGACCTGCCGCCGATCTCTGTCGCGACTGTTCGTGGCCGGCAGAGCGGGTGTACGCCGATCTTGGTCTGAAAGTCCATCGCTACAGCGACTGGTTGACTCCCGGGGATCGTACCGAGGCGCGGCGGATCGCCTCAGAAGAGCCGGTCGATCGGATCAAGACGTTCACCTTCGACGGCCTCTCGATCGGGGAGCACGCGTTCGCCGGCGCGCTGCGGTTCTTCGCGACCGGATCGCTCGACGCTGAGCCGTCGGCGGAGCCGGTGCTGCGCCGGTATCTCGAGTCGGCGCTGGTGACGGCGTTTGCGTCGCGCCGCCTGATGCGCGCCGTCGGCTTCACGTCCCTCGTCTTGACCCACGGCATCTACGTGCCGTGGGGCATCATCGCCGAGGTCGCCCGCGCCGAGGGCGCGCACGTCTCCACCTGGAACGTGGCGTATCGCAAGCGGCGCTTCATCTTCAGCCACGACGACACGTATCACCACACGCTGATGACCGAGCCGCGCGAGCTCTGGGAAGGCCGCGAGCTGTCGGCGGCCCAGGACCGCGAGCTGACGAAGTATCTGGCCAGCCGGCGTGAAGGATTGTTCGACTGGATCGTCTTCCACCGCGCGCGGCGGCAGGATGCCGACGAGATTGCGAGCCGGATTGGCCTCGACCGCTCGCGCCCGGCGATCGGCCTGCTGACCAACGTCACCTGGGATGCGCAGCTGCACTACCCCGCCAACGCGTTTTCCGACATCGTCGAGTGGCTGGTCCGGACGTGCGAGTACTTCGCGACGCGGCCCGACCTGCAGCTGATCATCCGGGTGCATCCCGCCGAGATCAGCGGCTTCCCGCCCTCGCGGCAACCCATTCTCGGCGAGCTCCGGAAGCGGCTGCCCGGGCTCGCCCCGAACATCATCGTCGTCCCGCCGGAAAGCGACATGAGCACGTACGCGCTGATGTCGCTGTGCAACGCCGCCATCATCTACGGGACGAAAATGGGCGTCGAGTTGACCAGCGTCGGATTGCCGGTGATCGCGGCGGGAGAGGCCTGGATCCGCAATAAGGGACTGACCCACGACGCGAGCACGCCCGCCGAGTATTTCCGGATCCTGCAGCAGCTGCCCTTTCCCGAGCGGCTGGGCGCCGGCCAGCTGGCGCGCGCCCGCCGCTACGCGTATCACTTCTTCTTCAACCGGATGATCCCGCTGCCGTTCATCGACCCGAAGGCGGGATTCCCCATCTACCGGCTCAAGCTCGACCGTCTGCAACAGCTTCTGCCCGGCGCGTCTGCGGGTCTTGATACCATCTGCGACGGCATCCTCAGGCGGCAGCCCTTCGTGTTGCACGCCCCTGACAGTACGCCTGAACTTGCAAGTGCCGCGAGCGGCTGACGCAACGTGCTGATCTTCCTGGCGATCGTCTTTACGATTGCGGCTGCCGTGAGTGTCGCCGGTGGCGCTCTCGTGCGGCGCCACGCGCCGGCGAGCGGGGCCGTCGTGCCGCCGCGCCCCGATCGCTGGCACACCTCGCCGACCCCGACCATGGGCGGGATCGCGATCATGGCGGCCACGATCGCGGGGTTCCTCGCGGTGGTGGCGCGGCCGGATCTCATCGGCTCCCCCGCCGACTGGGCCCCGGTGCCGCTCGCCGCCCTCGCCATGTTCGTGGTGGGCGTCCTTGACGATCGGCTTCAGCTCTCGCCGATCGCCAAACTCGTGTCATCGCTGGCGATCGGCGCGTTCCTGGTGTTTGCGCTGGCCGGCGCGGAACCGGACGGCGCGCTGCCGTCGCTCTTCACGCTCGTCGCGATCGTCTGGTTCGGCGGCATCTGCCACGCCATAAACCTGCTCGACAACATGGACGGCCTCGCGGCCGGCGTCGGGCTCATTGCTGCCCTGTTCCTGGCGGCATTGATGCCGGGGTACCTCGGTTCGGCGGTCGTCGTCCTGTTGACGTCGCTGGCAGGGGCGCTGCTCGGATTCCTCTACTGGAACCGAAGCCGGGCACGGCTGTTCATGGGCGATTGCGGCAGCCTGTTCATCGGCGCCCTGCTGGCCGCCGCTTCGCTGGTGCCGGCCTACAACGCCCCGCTCGCGTTCACCAACCCGCTGGTGATCGTCGTGCTCGTGCTGATCGTGCCGATTTTCGACACCGGCTTCGTCCTCGTCCTGCGCCGCCTGGCCGGGCGGAAGGCGACCAAAGGCGGCACCGATCACGTGTCGCACCGGCTGGTGTCGCTCGGCTTTTCGGAGCGGAGCGCCGTCCGGATCCTGTACCTGCTTGGCCTGGTCGGAGGCGGCTGCGCGTGGCTGCTGATGTGGAGCCGCGGCGTCGAGCCGATGCTGCCGCTGGTTGCGCTGCTCGGCGTGCTGATGGTGCTGCTCGGGATTTACCTGGCGCGCATTCCGGCCTACGACGCCGAGGATTTCATTGCGTTGCAGAAGTCGTCATTTGCGCCGTTCCTGAAGGACCTGGCGTTCCGGTGGCACGCCGCAGAGGTGATGCTCGATTTCATCCTCATCGCGGTCTGCTACTACCTCGCCTTCCGGCTGCGGTTCGAGGGCGGGGACCTCGATAACTTTCTGCCGTACTTCACGGCGTCACTGCCCGTGGTCGTCGGGTGCAAGCTCGCCGCGCTCTATGCCTCCGGCCTCTATCAACGCTCGTGGACCACGTTCGGACTCCGCGATTTGACCGCGGTCATGCGCGCTGTGGGGCTGGGTTCGCTGCTGTCGGTGCTGACCCTCGCGTACCTGTATCGCCTGGAGGGATTTTCGCGCGTCGCCTTCCTGCTCGACGCCATCCTGCTGGGCATCGCCATCGTCGCGACCCGCGCGTCATTCCGCGCGATGAATCTCGTGGCCGCGGCCCGCAGCAAGCGCAGCCGGCGCGTGCTCGTCTACGGCGCCGGCCAGCTCGGGCAGACGCTGGTTCGCGAGATGCGCGCCAATGCCCAGTGGAACATGAACCCGGTCGCGTTCCTCGATGACGACCCGATGAAGAGGCGGCGCTGGATCATGGGTGTTCCGGTCCGCGGCACGATCGACGATCTCGAGCGCGCGATGGAGCGTTACGGCGTCGACGAGGTGATTCTCAGCAGCCCGGCGATCAATGGCAGCGTGGAACACCGGATCCGCGAAGTGTGCGGACTGCTCGAGCGTCCTGTCCGCCGGCTTCACATGGAAATCCGGTAGCCAGAGGATACAGGCTGCTTCGCATAGGCATTGATGGGCGCGCGTTCGCGTCTCCGGCGCCCGGCATCCGTCGCTACGTCAGGGGGTTGACCGGCGCGCTGCTCGCGCTCGGGGAACCGCTCGAGATCGTGGTGCTGGGGGGGCGCGACTCGAGCGCGGTGCCCGCGGGTACCGGGTACGTCGCTGAGCCTCCCCATCCCCCCACCAATCTCGGCTGGACGCTCGTCGGCGTGCCGCGCGCGGCCCGGCGCGCGCGGGTCGACGTCATTCACGCGCCCGCCTACACGGCCCCTTTCTGGGCATTCGCGCCCGTGGTGCTCACGATCCACGACGTGAGCTACGAGCGCCAACCCCAGTGGTATCCCTACCGCCGCGACTGGGCCCGCCGCGCGTTCTACCGGCACAGCGCCTCCGCCGCGTCACATATCCTGACCGTATCGCGCTTTTCGGCGACCGAGATTGCGGCCGCTTACCGGATCCCCATGGAGCGCATGACCGTCACTCCGCTGGGCGTCGACGAGGCTTTCGCGCCGGATCCAGGCGTGCCGCTGGAGCTGCCCGCGGGCGTCACCCCGCCGTACGTGCTGCACGTCGGCGATCTGCACGAGCGGCGCAATCTGCCGATGCTGGTGGAGGCGCTGCTGGCGGCGCGGCGCGCCGGCGCCGAGCCGCTTTCGATCGCGTTTGCCGGGACGGATCGCGGCGTCGGCGACACGCTCCGCCGCCTGGCGACGCAGGCAGGGGCGGCGGATGCCCTCGTCTTGCTCGGATCCGTCACCGAGAGACGTTTGCGGGCGTTGTATCGTGGGGCCGCGGCACTGGTCTATCCCTCGCTGTACGAGGGCTTCGGCCTTCCGCTGATCGAAGCGATGGCATGCGGCACGCCCGTGATTGCGTCGCGGGTCACGTCGATTCCAGAGGTCGTCGGCGACGCGGGCGTACTGCTCGATCCGGCGAACGTCGGTGCGTGGACCGCGGCAATCCTCGAAGTGGCCAATGACGAGCACGTCCGTGCCCGCCTTCGCGCCGCCGGCTTGCGGCGCGCGGCTGAGTTCACTTGGGAGCGAACGGCGCGGCTGACGCTCGAGGCCTACCGCCGTGTCGTCTGACATCTCCGTCGTCATCGTCACCTGGAATGGCCGGCAGTACCTCGACGCCTGTCTGCAGGCGGTTCAGGCGCAGCAGAGTGTCAGTGCGGAGATCGTCCTGGTTGACAACGGCTCGTCCGACGACACCGTGGCGTACGTGCGCGGCCGGTTTCCCGATGTCAGGGTTGTACCGCTCGGCAGCAATCATGGATTCGCCGGTGGCAGCAACGCCGGCGCGCGCGAGGCGCGGGGCGAGTACCTCGCGTTCCTCAACAACGACACGGTGGCCGATGCCGGCTGGCTCCGCGCGCTTCGCGGCGGCATACATCCGCCATCGCGAAGCCTGCTGGTGACGTCTCGCATTGTCTACATGCACGACCCGTCGGTGATCGACAGCGCCGGCGACGGCGCCTTCCGCTGGGGCGGCGCCTATAAACGCCTGCACGGCGACCGCGCCGAGAACGCGGCGACGCCAGTGGAAGTCTTCGGCGTCTGCGGCGCCGCGTGCCTGATGCCGAAGGCCGTCTTCGACGAGCTTGGCGGATTTGATGACGATTTTTTCGCGTCGCACGAGGATGTCGATCTGTCATACCGGGCGCGGTTGCGCGGATACCGGTGCCGCTACGTCCCGGACGCCGTCGTGCGTCATCACGGCAGCGCGACGCTCGGTACTATCAGCGAATTCGCCGTGTTTCACGGGCAGCGCAACCTGGAATGGGTGTTTCTCAAAAACACGCCAGGTTCGCTGCTGCTGCGCACGCTTCCAGGGCACCTGGTCTACAACGCCGCCGCGGCGGCGCATTTCGCGCGCCTGGGACTGCTCGGCACGTTCCTCCGTGCAAAGGGCGCAGCGGTGGCGCGCCTGCCCGCCGTCATCCGCAAGCGCGCCGCGATCCAGGCAGGCGCCCGCGTCGGCTCCGCCGCGATCGAGCAGCATCTCGACCGCGGCTGGCTGAAGGCGAAGGTGCGCGAAAAGCGGTTCGACGTGGGGCTGGCGGAGCAGGCGAAGTGACGGCTCCGCAGGTCAGCGCAGTCCTCGTCAATTACAACGCGGGCCCTGAATTGGCGGCGGCGGTGCAGTCGATCGCCGACGATCTGGCTGGCCGGCCGTGGGAAGCCGTGATCGTCGACAACGCCTCCTCTGACGGCAGCGCCGAGACCGTGACCAGGTTCGCGCCATATGCCCGCGTCGTCCGGAACCGGGCGAACGTCGGCTTCGCGCGCGGAGTGAACCAGGGCCTTGGCGCGACCCGCGCGCCGACAGTGCTGATCATGAACCCGGATTGCCGGCTCGCGCAGGGTGCGATAGACCTGCTCACCGGCGAGCTCGGGCGGAGCGAAGGCGTGGCGATCGTCGGCCCTCGAATCCTGAATCCGGACGGATCCGTTCAGGGCAGTGCGCGCGGCGACCCGGACATGCTGACCGGGCTGTTCGGACGATCAACGGCTTTGCGCCGGGCGCTGCCGAATCTTGCTGTCTCGAAGCGCAACGTGATCGCCGCCGATGTCACCGGCGGCAGCATCGAGGTTGACTGGGTCTCCGGCGCATGCATGCTGGCGCGCCGCAGCGCGCTCGATCGCGTCAACGGATTCGACGAACGCTACTTTCTGTACTGGGAAGACGCCGATCTGTGCCGGCGGCTGCGAGGGCATGGCTACCAGATCCGCTATGTGCCGGCGGCGACCGCGATTCACCGCGTCGGCCATTCCAGTCGTGACGGCCGGTCGTCAGCGATCCGCGCGTTCCACCAGAGCGCGTATCTCTATTACTCGACGCACGTCGCGCCGACGGCGTCCGCAAAGCGGCTCGCTGCGAAGGTGCTGCTTGCGGCGCGCTGCTGGCTCAAGCTGCAGCAGTCACGTCCCTTCCTCAAATAGCCGTGCGACTTCTTCGCCAATTGCCAGGCACGCCGTAAGTCCCGGCGATTCGATGCCCGCCGCCTGAATCAGGCCGGGGCGGCCCCGATCCCACCCCACGCGAAAATCGGCGAACGAACCTTCAGGAGGGTGGAGTTTTGGCCGGATGCCGCTGCCTCCGAGCCGGAGGTCCTCGAGCCGCAGGTCCGGCAGCAGCTCGCGCGCGGGCTCGAGGAAGTCCTCGACCGGGAACCGGTTCGATTCGTAGTCGTCCTTGCGCGCCTGGAAGCAGACGGTTGGTCCGAGCGTGACGTTCCCGTGGACGGTCTTCGTGAGGTGCACCCCGAGCCCGTGGCCTGACGCGTGCGGCAGGGGATACACGAGGCCGTTGACGAGCGGTCGTTTGGCAGGCACCAGCTCCGCATACTCGCCGCGGCACGGGTAGATGGTGAATGCCTCGCCGCCGAGCGCGGCAGAGACGTCGTCTGCGTACAGTCCCGCGGCGTTTACGACCACGCGCGCCAGGATGCGTTCGGATGGGGTATACAGTTCGGTGGCGCCGTTGCGTCGATCCGCGCCGCTCAGCGGCGTCCCGGGCAGGATCGCGGCGCCGTGATCCACGCACAGCCGCTCGAGCGTCCGGACGAGCGCCTCCGCGTCGAGGATGCCCGTGTCAGGGGAATGCAGCGCCGCCGCAGCGCGCACGTGCGGCTCGCGCTCGCGGATGAACGCCTGGTCGACAATCACCAGGCCGCGCGTGCCGTTGCCTTCCCCTCGCGCTTTCAACGCCTCGAGCGCGTTGATCTCTTCCGCGCGCTGAGCGACGATCAGCTTGCCGCAGCGTTGATAGGGGACGCCGTGCGCCGCACAGAAGTCGTAGAGCATCCGCGCGCCCTCGACGCAGTATCTGGCCTTCAGCGTTCCTGCCGGGTAATAGATGCCGGCGTGGATCACCTGGCTGTTATGCGTGCTCGTGCCCAGTCCGGGCCGCCGCTCGCGTTCCAGGACGCACACGCTGTGGCCGCGGCTGGCGATCGACCACGCGGCTGCAAGGCCGACCACACCTGCGCCGATGATCGCTGCATCAATCCGGGACGTATCCATAGGTTATTTGGAAATGGTACGATACGGAGTTTGCGGGCACCTGTGAACCGTCGGTATAGAGGCGAATGACGGGCCGCGTCCTTGTGACCGGCGCGGCGGCACGGCTGGGGGCGGCCCTGGTCGAGGCGTTCGGGGGCGGCCAGGTGATCGCCTACGGCAGGCGCGGGCTCGACGTCACCGACCCGATCGCCGTACGCGACACGATCGCGGCGGCGGCGCCGTCCGTCGTGATCAACTGCGCGGCCTTCAACGAGGTCGACGGCGCGGAGGACCGCGCGTCCGAGGCGCTCGCCGTCAACGCGTTTGCCGTGCGAAGTCTTGCACGCGCCGCTGAAGCCTGCGACGCGACGTTCGTGCATTTCGGGACGGACTTCGTGTTCGATGGCGAGGCCGATGCCCCGTACGGCGAAACCGCGGTGCCGTCTCCGCGCAGCGTCTACGGATTGAGCAAGCTGATGGGCGACTGGTTTGCGCTGGAATCGCCCCGCGCCTTCGTGCTGCGCGTCGAGAGTCTCTTCGGCGCGGCCGAGGGGTGGACGGGCCGGCAGGGGTCGATGGATGCGATTCTTGACGGGCTCGAGCGCGGTGCCGAGGTGCGGGTCTTCTCCGACCGGGTCGTGTCGCCGAGCTACGTGCACGACGTCGCCCGAGCGGTTACGCAGCTGGTGGAATCGGGCGCCGCGCCGGGACTGTATCACTGCGTGAACTCGGGGCACGCGACGTGGCTCGACATCGCCGTGGAAGCGGCACGGCTGATGGGTGTGCGGCCGCGGCTCCAGCCCGTCACGCTCGACCAGGTGGCCTTCAGGGCTGCGCGGCCGCGGTTCTGCGCGCTGTCCAACCAGAAGCTCGAGGCGGCGGGCTGCGCAATGCCCGCCTGGAACGATGCGCTGCAGCGATGGCTCGCGGCGCGGCAGATACGGAACGCCAGGGTAGACAAAGTACATGGCTAAGCGCGCAATCATCACCGGCATCACCGGACAGGACGGTTCGTACCTCGCGGAGCTGCTGCTCGACAAGGGCTACGAAGTCACCGGCATCGTCCGCCGCCTCAGCGCGGCAAATTTCTGGCGGATCGAGCACCTGCTCGATCGCATCACGCTGCGGCCGGCCGATCTGCTCGACCAGCTGTCGCTCATCCGGGTGGTGCAGGATGTAAGGCCCCACGAGCTCTACAATCTCGCGGCCATGTCGTTCGTACCGGCGTCGTGGGACCAGCCGATGCTGACTGGCGAGTTCAACTCGCAGGGCGTGACGCGGGTGCTCGAGGCAGTGCGGCAGGTCGATCCCGGCATCCGCCTCTACCAGGCCTCGTCGAGCGAGATGTACGGGCGCGTCCGCGAGGTGCCGCAGACCGAGCTGACGCCGTTCTATCCGCGCAGCCCGTACGGCGTCTCAAAGGTGTTCGGGCACTACATCACCGTCAACTACCGCGAAAGCTACGGCCTGTTCGCGGTGTCGGGCATTCTCTTCAACCACGAATCACCGCGGCGCGGCATCGAGTTCGTGACGCGCAAGGTGACGGACGGGGTCGCCCGGATCAAACTCGGACTCGCCGGCCACCTCGGCCTTGGCAACCTCGATGCCTGTCGTGACTGGGGTTTCGCCGGGGACTACGTGCGGGCCATGTGGCTCATGCTCCAGCAGGACACTGCGGACGACTACGTCATTGCGACCGGCGTTTCGCACTCGGTTCGCCAGCTCGTGGAGGCGGCCTTCGGGCACGCGGGTCTCGACTGGCAGAAGTATGTCCGCGTCGACCCTGCCTTCCTGCGCCCCGCCGAAGTCGACCATCTGATCGGCGATTCGAGCAAAGCCCGCCGCGTGCTGGGATGGGAGCCGAAGGTCAGCTTTGACAAGCTGATAGCGATGATGGTCGATGCCGACCTCGCGCGGCTGTCGGGACAGGCCGCAAAGGCCGGTGCGGCACGATAGAGGAGTGACCGTGAACCTGAAGGACAAGATTCGAGACAGAACAGCACATGTCGGTGTCATCGGCCTCGGCTATGTCGGCTTGCCGCTGGCCGTCGAATTCGCGAAGAGCGGTTTCGACGTCACCGGATTCGACGTGGACGAATCGAAGATCACCGAGATCAACGCCGGTCGCAGCTACATCCTGGACGTCAAGACGGAGGACGTGAAGGCAAGCGTCGATGCCGGCCGCCTGCGCGCGACCAGCGACATGTCGAAGCTGAAGGACATGGATGCCATCGACATCTGCGTGCCGACGCCGCTGCGAAAGACGAAGGATCCCGATCTCTCCTACGTTGTCCAGGCTGTGGATTCGGTGAAGGCTCATCTCAAGCCCGGGCAGCTGGTGATCCTGGAGTCGACGACCTATCCCGGGACGACCGACGAAGTCGTTCAGCCGGCGCTCGAGGAAGGCGGGCTGACGGCGGGCGAGGATTTCCATCTCGCGTTCTCTCCCGAGCGCGTCGATCCGGGCAACGAGTCGTACAGCACGAAGACGATCCCCAAGGTCGTTGGCGGAGTCAACAAGGCGAGCACCGAGCTGGCTGCCGATCTCTACGGATCGATTATCGACAACGTCGTGCAGGTGAGCTCGACGCGCGTCGCCGAGATGGTCAAGCTGCTCGAGAACACGTTCCGCGCGGTCAACATCGGCATGGTCAACGAGATCGCGCTGATGTCGCACCGGATGAACATCGACGTCTGGGAAGTGATCGACGCGGCCGGCACCAAGCCGTTCGGATTCATGCCGTTCTACCCGGGCCCGGGGCTCGGCGGCCACTGCATTCCCATCGATCCGTTCTACCTCTCGTGGAAGGCGCGCCAGAGCGGTTTCGAGTGCCGCTTCATCGAGCTCGCCGGGCACGTCAACTCATCGATGCCCGCCTACGTCGTCGAGCGCGTCGGCGAAGCGCTCAACACGGTGAAGAAGGCGGTCAACGGCTCGAGAGTCCACCTGTTTGGCGTCGCATACAAGAAAGACGTCACCGACATGCGCGAGTCGCCTGCGCTCGATATCCTCGAGCTGCTGCATCAACGCGGCGCCACCGTCACCTACACGGATCCCTACGTGCCGAAGCTGGAGCACGGCGCTCTCAAGCTCTGTTCGGTTCCGGAGGACAAGGCCGCTCAGGGTATTGACTGTGCGGTGATCTGTACCAACCACCGCGTCTTCGACTATGCGGCGATCGTCAAGCGCTTTCCGCTGGTCGTCGACACGCGCAATGCGCTGAAGGGGATCGATTCGCCGAACATCTTCCGCCTGTAGCGCAGTCGCGCCGTGGCCTTGGCGGAGGCGGAGGCTTATCGCTGAAACGTCTCGCGATTCTTGAACTCCACCATGATGAACTCCGCGGCGTCGGCTCCGATGTTGGCGGGCAGATGGACGTTTCCATCTCCGCACCCGAGCGCACCCGCCGGGACGGACGCGGGCTCCGTGGTTCCGTCCGGAAGCGTGAAGTCAAAGGTCTGATCGGTGAGGAAGATGACGCAGCTGGCGGAATGCCGGTGCATGACGGATTTCTCGCCGGCCCCGTACCGGACGCGGAGCAGACGCACGAGTTCGTTCTCGAACGACACCGAATAGTGAGCGGGATCCGCGGTGACGGCATCGGCAACCGACGGGCCACCCCGCTGTGCCAGCAGCGCTGACGAGGCAGTTGCGATCGCCAGCCCGAGGACGACACCTAAAACCAGATTCCGCATCTGTCACCTCTTCAAACCGTGGCTGCGCTGGTTTAGCGAAGCCGCTCCCACTGAATCCGTTCGACGATCAGGCTCACCGGGCGTCGCGCCGTGCGCCGTCCGAGCCGGACTTCCTCGGACCATTCCTGGTTCACCCGAAAGTCGACACGCCGGAAGCCGGCGCGGCCGACGTCGCGGACGGCCACGTCCCACGTCGTCGACTCGTCGGGCGGCACTTCGTGCCGATCGACCACCTGTCCGGCGATCGACGTTTCAATTACCACAGGGTGCGGCGCCGGCCAGCCAGGCGCCCGCAGGCGCAGGTGGAGGAACCCGGGGCCATCCGAAATGTAGATGACGGCATGACGGGTCATCCAGCGGAACGTGGTGCCGTCCGACGTGGTTTCGAACTGGTGGAACCCCTGCTCCGGCGGCTGCGCCGGGGGACGCGCATAGACAATCGTTGCGCGCCCGACGCCGGCTGACAGGATGACTGCAGCGGCGACCCCGAGCGTCAGCCATCGCTTTGCGACGGCCGCGGCGCCCGCCGTGGCGGACGCGACCGCTCCAAACGCCGCCCAGAATGGGAGCGCCGCTTCCGGCACGAGCAGCGGGTGCCCGGTCGCGCACGTCAACACGTAGGCGGCCGTTGCGGCGAACAGCGCGTGCAGCGCGATGTCATCAGGTGATTGCGCCACCCCGCGCCAGCCCTGGGAAAGCACCGCCGCGACCAGCCACACGAACAGCAGGCCGCCGACCAGTCCGAGTTCCGCGAACTGCTGCGCAAAGTAGTTGTGCGCGTTCTCGTTGCCGTACAGCTCCTGCAGTTCCGGCGTCATGAATTCCGCCGATCGGGCGAAATAGCGTCCGACTCCGACGCCGAACACCGGCGCCGATACGAACATGCGCGCGCTGGTCAGAAGAAACTGCGATCGCAGATTCACCGATTGTCCGGCGCTGCCCTCGACCTCCGATTGCGGACCGATGAGGACGCCGGCAGCAACAATCGCCGCGAGGAACACGCAGGCTCCAACGATCAGATGGCGGCGTGTCGGTTGCCAGTGCCGTCGCGCCGCAGCGAGCACTGCGGCGCCCGCGGCGATGGCGAGATATGCGGATCGAGATCCGGTCAACCAGACGGCCGACGCAAGCAGGACCACCATCGGCAGCCATACGAGGCGGCGCGCCGGCTGGAGCCAGGCGTAGGCGAGGGCAATTACCACCGCGAGCGCATAGAGTGACCCTGCGGCGTTGACGTCAGCGAGCGGCAGACTGAAGCGGTCGGCTGGGATGTCGCGGAGCTGGACGAGCGTGGCAGCGGCAAGGATCGTCATCGAGGCCACGAGCGACAAGCCGATCCAGCGGACCGTTCGGGAATCGCTGCGCGCAATGGCCGTGGTGGCAACGAACACGCCCAGCCCTCCCAGGGCCTGCAGGAGCGTCCACGTCTCCGCTTCCGGGCTGGAAACGAGCAGGTGATTGCCCGCGATCGCGCCGGCGAGGAATCGGGGAAGCGCCGAGGGGATCACGCCGGCCGCGCCGGCGACGGTGAGCGAGAGCCACGATGCGACCAGCGCGGCGCCAAACAGCGCGAGCGGCAGGATCACGGTGCGCGGCCAGCCCGCTTTCGAGAGCGGCCGCCAGATCGAAAGCAGCCAGACGGCGATGAACGACCAGCCAAACAGTTCAGCGGCGCGGGCTGGCGCGGCGGCGAACAGCGCGCCTGCCGGCGCCAGCATCGTCAGGAGGGCGAGTCCCCAGAGCGGCTGCCATGCCGCCGCTCCTGCAATCACCAGTGCTGCCACCTTGCTCAGGGCCGGGAACTCGGGCGAGGCAACCGCCCAGACGACGCACGCGGCGAGCGGGGCGCCTGCGATCAGGCGAAGCGCCTGGCCGGCGAACGCCGCGGCCGCCGGCGATCTCGTCACGGCCTCCGGCCGACCGCCGCGTAGTCAAGCCAGGTGAACAGCAGCCGGTTGATCCGCTCGACGTTGGCGTTGAGCGTGTTCACCGCATCGCCGAGCGAGGCGTGCGGCGCCAGCCGCTGCAGCTTGTCGTGCTCGGG
>Ga0075418_10000942_pt1 | contig 31932 bp, 25 predicted proteins | sample SoiMetdeltSBSDD2_FD_81776 | JGI IMG/M metagenome (GOLD analysis project Ga0075418, IMG submission 81776) | Bulk soil microbial communities from a Populus tree surrounding site in Tennessee, USA - Soil MetaG P. deltoides SBSDD2 | ecosystem: Environmental > Terrestrial > Soil > Tree plantation... | reverse complement strand
CTGCGGGCGTCGCGGCGCTGCAGCGAGAACGGCGTCCCGGCCAGGTCCTTCTGGGCCTGCTGCCGTTCGCGCTCGTGCTCGCGCACGTCGTGTGGCGGCGCTCGTTCTACGGCGAATGGCTGCCGAACACCTACTTCGCAAAGATCGTGGCCGCGCGGCCCGAAGCGGGACTCCACTACCTCTACTGCTTCAGCTTCGAACACGGCGCCTGGCTCGGCGTGCCGATCGTCGTCGCGTGGCTCGCCGTCGAGTGCCGGCGCGGCCTCGCGAAGATACGCCGAGCGCTGCTCGACAACCTGCCGGCAGCGGCTGCGGTCGCCGCGGTGCTGTTCCACAGCGGCTACTACGTGTTCAAGGTCGGCGGGGATCACTTCGAGTATCGCGTCTTCAGTCAGCTGATCCCGCTCGGGGGACTCGCCGTGGCCGCGATGGCTGCGCGCATGCGCGCCGGCGCTGGGCTGCCTGTCACGTGCCTCGTCGCGCTCGGCATCGCCTCGTCGGTCGGCTGGGTGCAACTCGCTCTCACGAAGCCTCAGCCGTTCTACGATCCCGTGGCGCCCCACGTGCCTGAGTTCGCGCAGCCGCTCGCTCGTTGGTACGACCGCCACCAGGCATGGTTGCAGGTGCAGTTCATCTGTGGCCGCTGCACTCAACACGCACGGTCGCTGCAAGCCATCGCGAGCGCCATGCCAGCACGAGCCAGGATGGAGGTCGATGCGTCCGACCTCCCCATCGTGAAGACCGTCGCGGCGGGCCTGGTCGGTTGGGTGATGCCGGATTGTGCGGTCCTCGACCTGCTGGGCCTCTCCGACTGGGTCGTTGCTCGCACGCCCGCGAGCGACTGGGTGACTTCCGCGTGGCTGCCGAGGGAATTCGTGGAGACCCGGCTCCCTGCCGCGGACACGAACCAGGACTCGGTGATGTCGCGCGAGGAGCTGCGCACGGTGTTCGCGACCTTGCCCGGCGCCACTCCAGAGGCTGCGGCGGATTTCACGGACTTCGTGCTGCTTCTGTTCGCCGCGGAGCGGCCGGAGTCGTTGACGGTCGCAGAGGCGAAGGAATTCGCGGCCTTCGTCGCCAACCTGCGGTTCATCGCTCACGAACGAGTGGCTCCTCCCGCCTACGTCGAGGCGTTCGATCCGAACGTCACCGTCGCAGATCGGAAGGTGACCGTGCGCAAGCGCGAACACCCGATGACCGCGGACAGGGTCCGCGCCATCGAAGCGGAATGGCGTGACAAGGTGCTGCGCGGGTCGATCCGGTGACTACTCGAAGCGCAGCGCCTCGATCGGATCGAGACGCGCGGCCTTCCACGCGGGCCACAAACCGAAGAACAACCCGACGCTCGCCGAACCGAGGAACGCGAACAGTCTCGCCCACATCGGGGTCGCCGAACCGAGCGAAGGCATCACGATGCCGACGAGCTTCAACAGGCCCTCGGCCACGACCAGACCTGCGAGACCGCCGATCGCACACAGCACCATCGCCTCGACGAGGAACTGGCCCATGATGTCGCGCCGCCGCGCGCCGACGGCCTTGCGCAGCCCGATCTCGCGCGTCCGTTCCTTCACGGACACGAGCATGATGTTCATGACGCCGACGCCGCCGACCATGAAACCGACGGTCGACAGCAGGAACATCACGGCGAGCGTCGCGAACACGATCTCGTCGAACGACTTGATCAGCGTGTCCGCGGTGCCGATCTCGAAGTTGTTGTCCTCGTTCCACCGCACCTTGCGCTGCCGGCGCAGCACTTCGGCGATCTCCTCGATGGCCTGCTCGATCTTGCCCGTCTTGGCGCGCGCGGCGATGAAGTGGTCGTCCTCGCCGGGGTAGAAGCGAAGCACCGTGTAGTAGGGCACCAGGAACAGCGTGTCCTCCTCGTTCTGCGCGCCGAACGGCCCTTCCTTGCGCTTCTCGAGCGTGCCGACGACGGTGTACTTGTGGCCGCCGAGCAGGATCTCCTTGCCGACGCCGCCGCCTTGAGGAAACAGCGCCTCGGCCGAGGCGCTGCCGAGCACCACGACGGGCACGCGGTGCTCGTTCTCCTGGTCCGTGAAGAACCGGCCCTCGGTGAGCACGCGGCTCGCGACCTCGGCGTTGTCGGGGAACACGCCGCGCACGCGCGGCGAGTCGACCTCTTCGCCGCGGTAGCTCGCGCGCGAGAGGAAGGTCGACGGCTGGATGCCCGGCGAGACGACCTCGACGGACGGACACTGCTCGCGGATCGCCCACGCGTCCTTGAGCCGCAGCGGCTTGCGCAGCCTCATCTCGCGCGTCAGCGGTCCGAGATTGATGAACGGCAGCCGGTAGATGTAGATGTTGTTGGTGCCGAACTGCTCGACCTGGTCGACGACGGATTGGCGGAAGCCGTTCAGCACGGAGGCGACCGTGACGACGAGCAGCACGCCGATGAAGATGCCGAGCATCGTCAGGAACGAGCGGAACCGGTGCGCGACGAGCGTGTCGAACGCGAGCCGCATGTTCTCGATGACGAGCCGGATGCGCATGGTCACTCCGAGCGCAGCGCCTCGATCGGATCGAGACGGGCCGCACGGCGTGCGGGGTGGATGCCGAAGAAGACGCCGATCAACGTGCAGATGACGAACGCGGTCGCGGGTGCCCAGGCCGGGAAGGCGGCGGGCAGCGGCGTGTAGGCGTTCAGCAGCGCCGAAGCCACGAAGGCGATCGCGATACCGATCGCGCCGCCGAGGCACGACAGCAGCACGGCTTCGATCAGGAACTGCTGCGTGATGTCGGCCTGCCGCGCGCCGACGGCCTTGCGCACGCCGATCTCGCGCGTCCGCTCGACGACGGAGACGAGCATGATGTTCATGATGACGATGCCGCCGACGACGAGCGAGATGCCGACCACGAACAGCGCCACGCTGAAGATCGTCTGCGTCAGGTTGCGCCAGAGATTGTTGATGCCCTCGGCGGTCAGGATGCCGAAGCTGTCCGGCTCGGCCGGCCGCCGGTGGTGGCGCGCGCGCATCACGGCGCGCACTTCGTCCATCGTGTCGCTCATGCGCGCGGGGTCCGCGGCCTTCACGCTGATGTTGATCGAACGCCGCGTGCCGAACAGCTTGCGGTGCAGGCTGAACGGGATCTTGACGTAGTTGTCCTGCGAGAAGCCGAGGAACGAACCCTTCTTCTGTGCCACGCCGACGACCTGCAGCGCGTGGCCCCGGACGCGCAGCTCCTTGCCGATCGGGTCGACGTTCGGAAACAGGCGGTCCTTGACGTCGTAGCCGAGGAAGGCCACGGGTGCGGCGCGGTCCTCTTCGTGCTGCATCAGCACGCGACCCTGTTCGACGTCGTAGGGCTCGATCTCGAGGATGCCCGGCGTGATGCCGCCGATGTCGGTGTCGCGAATCTCGTGTACACCGACCTTGAGGTCGACCTGGGCGTGCGTCTCCCAGGCCACAGCCTCGGCGGTCGGGCAGCGTTCGGCGATCGCGCGCGCGTCGGCGGGCAGCAGCTTCTTGTTGCGGCGCACGGCGTCGAGGAAGTCCTGGCGGTTCGTGATCAGCGCGAAGCGCTGCACCGTGAAGACGCCCTTGCCGAGGTTGCTGAGCTTCTCGGAGACGTAGAGGTTGAGGCCGTTGATGACGGCCGCGGTCGCGATGATCGAAGCGATGCCGATGATGACGCCGAGCAGCGTGAGGAAGGAGCGCAGCCGGTTGGCCCAGATCGACTCGAGCGCGAGACGCGTCGATTCGCCGAGGTTCATGACACCGCTGCTTTGCGGCGAGCCTCGTCGCTCGCGATGCGGCCGTCGCGGATCGTGACGACGCGGTGCGCATGCTCGGCGATGTCGCGCTCGTGCGTGACGACGACGATCGTGTGCCCTTGCGAGTGCAGCCGGTCGATCAGCACCATGATCTCGTTCGACGTCGCCGTGTCGAGGTTGCCCGTCGGTTCGTCGGCGAGCAGCAGCGCCGGGTTGGTCACGAGCGCGCGCGCGATGCTGACGCGCTGGCGCTGGCCGCCCGACAGCTGGTTCGGTCGATGATCCATACGGTCGCCGAGGTCGACCTGGTGCATCGCCTCCTTGGCCCGGTGCCTGCGCTCGGCGGGAGGCACGGAGCCGTAGATGAGCGGCAGCTCGACGTTGCGCAGCGCCGACGCGCGCGGCAGCAGATTGAACGTCTGGAACACGAAGCCGATCTCGCGGTTGCGGATGCGCGCGAGCTCGTGCTCGGGAAGCGCGGCGACCGGATGGCCGTTGAGCCAGTACTGGCCCGAGGTCGGGGTGTCGAGGCAGCCGATCAGGTTCATGAGTGTCGACTTGCCCGAGCCCGACGGGCCCATGATCGCGACGTACTCGCCGCGGCGGATCACGAGGTCGACGCCGCGCAGCGCGTGCACGACCGTCGTGCCCATCGCGAAGGACTTCGTGAGACCCTCGGTCCGGATCACCTCGTCGGGGGGCATGGCGGCCTGTGCGTTCACCGGCGCTTCCGCTGCAGCCGCCGATCGTCGCTCTGGCGCTTCTCGTCGACGGCGATGTGGTCCCATTCCTTGAGCGTGCGCAGGACCTGGTAGGGACCGCTCACGACTTCGTCCCCGGGCACGAGCCCCTCGAGCACCTCGATGTCCATGTCGCCCGTGATGCCCGTCTTCACGGGGCGGAAGCGCGCGCGGCCGTCGATCATCAGGAACACGCCATCGAGTTCCTTCTGGTTCTGGCGGTTCCTCGAAGCGTGCACGGTCATGTCCTCGCCTCCCGCGGGCTCGGGCGGTGCAACGTAGTTGCCCGCGGCGTCGACCTCGACTTCGCGCCGCGTGAGCGCCTGCAGCAGCATGGTGAGGCAATCGGTGCGCACCGCCGTCACGATGTCGGCCGTCGCCGTGAAGCCGGGCCGCAGCGTCGGCGGCGGCGACGCGAGGCGGACCACGACCTTGAAGTCCTTGCCTTCCTGGTTCGAGCTGTTGCCCTGGCTCACCGTCTGGATCGGGCTCTGGCCGATCTCCGTTACGACGCCGGGGAACTTCGTGTCGCGGATCGCATCGAGCTCGACCTCGGCAGGAGCGCCGATGGTCACGTGCACGATGTCGGCTTCGTCGACCTGGATCTCGGCCTCGATGACGGACATGTCGGCGATCGTCATCAGCGTCGAGATCGGATTGCTCTGGATGCCCGGCACGGCGCGTTCACCCTTCTCGACGTTGAGCTTGGTGATCAGTCCCGACAGTGGAGACTTGATGACCGTCTTGCTCAGCACGTCGGTCACGCGCGCGAGGCCTGCCTTCGCGGCTTCGACGCGGCTGCAGGCGGCCTCCTTCGCGGCAACGGCCGCATCGACGCGCGTCGCCACGGCGCGCACGTTCGCTTCGGCCTGCTCGATGCGCGCCTTGTTCCACTCGAAGCGCTGCTGCGCGAGTCGGGCCTCCGACACGGCGATCTCGTATTCCTCGCCGCCGATCAGATGGGACTGGAACATCTCCTCCTTGCGGCGGAACGACTGCTCGGCGCGGTCGCGCGAGATCCTGGCCTGTTCGAACTCGACCTTGACGCCCGCGAGCGCCGTCTTCTCGCCGGCCAGGTTGGCATGTGCCGTCGCGACGCCGACCTCCGCGTTGCGCGCGTCCGCCTCGCCGGCTCCGACCTGCGCGCGGGCCGAGTCCACTTCGGTCCCGAACTGCAAGTCTTCGATGCGAAGCAGCACGTCGCCCTGCTTGACCACGTCGCCCTCGCGCACGAGCAACTCGGTGATGACGCCGGGCACTTCGGCCTGGATGTCGACGAACTCCTTGGCGCGCAGTTCGCCCGTCGCCGACACGATCGACTTGAGCTCGGGCACCTTCTCGGCTTTCGCCGTCACGACCTTGGTCGGGTCCTTCGGCTTGAGCGCAGACAGAGTGATGGCGCCGCCGACGACGGCAACGATCAGGATCAGGACAGTCTTCTTTTTCATGCCGGGGGGCGGGGGTGACCTCGACGTCACGAGGTGCCGGGGGAGACATTACGAGGTGCCGCGAGAGAGTGTGGGCGCTTCGTGGCCGATCGACGGCCACTTCCGCCGCACGGTGCAGGGAATCCGGCGTCGACCGCTTGTCGGGGCAGGCGGGTGCGAGGCGGGGCCGGACATGATCCGGCATTGGCCCTGGGTTTCCAGGGATCGATGCCGCGGGACTGAGTGCGCAGGCTGCCGCCCCGCTCGGGCCTGATCCCTGGGCGCGGCTCGGCTGCCCGCAGGTCCCGCCGGATCGGCCGTGGCAGCGCGGATTCGTGCAACCGCTGCGGCTCTTGGCACACAGAGCACGTGAGGCCCAATCCACGTGGACGACCAGCCTGTACGCAACCCGCACGACGCCTTGTTCCGCGGCGTCTTCGCCGACCCACAGCGCGCCGCTGACCTGCTGCGCAGCGTCCTACCCCAGGACGTGATCGCCGCCATCGATTGGTCGTCGCTGCAGCGCATCGACACGAGCTTCGTCGACGAGGATCTGCGCGACCACCAGGCCGACCTGCTGTTCCGCGCCAGGATCAATGGCCGGATCGGCTACCTCTACGTGCTGTTCGAGCACAAGTCCGGCCAGGCCCGATTCGCCGTGTTCCAGCTGCTGCGCTACGTGGTCCGGATCTGGGAGCAGTGCCGCGTCGACGATCCATCGGCCACCCACCTCCCGCTCGTGCTTCCGTTCATCGTGCACCACGGCGACGGCCCTTGGTGCGGACCGCGCACGTTGCACGAACTGCTCGACCTCGAAGGGGCGCCCGAGGCCTTGCGCGCCCTGCAGCCGTCGTTCTCGGTCCTGCTCGACGACCTGGGCGCCACCGACGAGGTGGACCTGCGCCGCCGCCGCCTCCGTGTGCAGTCCCTGTTGCCCTTGTTGCACCTGCAGCAGCTGCATCGCAATGTCGACACCGCCGTGCTGCTCTTGTCGTGGCGCCGCGACTACTTGCACCTCATCGCAGTGGTCGGCGGACAGCCGATCCACAACATGCTATGTTCCTATGTCGCTACTGTGCGGAACGACGACCTCGAGAACGTGCGCGCTGCCTACGCACGCATCAGCAAGACCAGCGAGGAGCAATTCATGACCATTGCTGAGAAACTCAGACAAGAAGGAAGACACGAGGGACGACTCGAGGGGCAGCGCGAAGGTCGCGTCGCGACACTGCTGACCCTCATGGAGCAACGCTTCGGGCAGTTACCGGCTGCCGTGGTCCAGCACGTCGAGAACGCTACATCTGCCGAGCTCGACCGGTGGACGCTTCGCCTCCTGACGTCGGCAACTCTCCGCGAGATAATCGCGTAGCAAGCCCCGTGTAGAGCCTGCCCGCGCCTGCGGCGCGGCTCAGATGTTCTGGAGCCGGATCGCCCCCGTCGGGCAGTTCCGTTCGCAGGCCATGTCGCGCGTGCACTCGTAGTTGTGCAGCTTCTTGACGACGTCGCCGATCGGCACCGCGGCGTAACCCTGCGTCGCGCACGTGGCCGCGCAGATGCCGCAGTGGATGCACGCGTTCATGTCGACGTCGAGCTGCACGTGGTCGCGCGGGCGCTGCACCGTGCGATCCTCTTCGGCGACGGCTTCGGGGTCGCAGAGGTAGCGCGTCAACGGATGGGTCGTCAGCACCTCGAGGGCTTCGCGCTCGCCGAGACGCACGATCTCCTTCACGTCGGGCATGTCGAGCAGGCCGAGGTGCGACACCTTCGGCTTGATGATGACCGTGCGGTCGTCGACGTAGCGGTGCAGGTTGTGCTCGTTGAGCGCCATCCCCATGACTTCGTAGGTCTGGAACAGGATGTGCGGCAGGCTCGCCTTGTAGGGCGTCTTGACGTGCAGGTCGCGGTGCGACAGATCGACGCCGATGACGAGGTCGGCGTTGCGCGCGCGCGCGATGCGCAGCGCGAGCGTCTCGGTCATGCCGCCGTCGACGTAGTGGTCGCCGTCGATCGGCATCGGCTCGAAGATCGTCGGCAGGCAGGCGCTCGCGTAGACGGCGTCCGCGACGGGCATGCGTTCCGAACCGGCCAGGCCGAAGAAGCGCGAGGCTCCCGTCGTCAGCGACAGCGCGTTGCAGAAGAACGGCCGCTGCAGTTCTTCGAACGAACGGAACGGCAGCCACTTCTTGAGCAGGTCGTAGAAGGTGCGCCCCTTGTAGACCGACGCGTGCCGGTAGCCGCGCACGAGGAACTTCAACAGGTTGATGCGGAAGTAGTTCTTGAGCGAGATCTCGCTCGCGGCCTCTTCCATCTGCTGGCTCGTGCAGTTCGCAGCCAACAGCCCGCCCATGACGGCTCCCATGCTGGTGCCGACGACCTCGTCGGCGTGCAGCCCGAGCCGTTCCATCGCGCGCACGATGCCGATGTGGCAGAAGCCGCGCATGCCACCGCCGCCGAGCACGAGCACAGTCTTGCGCGGCCGAACGGCCGCAGGCGTTGCCGGGCGTTTCAGGCTCGCGGCTGTGTCAGCGCCCCCAAGGGAACCGTCCTGAGCCAGCCCTTGGTGGGGATGCGGAGTTCTCACGGAGTGTTTGCTCTAGAGGCCTTACCACTCGATCAGGTGGGGCCTACAAGCCTCTAGATCGACCACTTCGTGAGGTTGCCTGAAGACCGCAACATGCCGCAGCCGACAACCTAGTACGTAACGGACTCATGACTTCAGCGAACTCGAACACGTGGCACCGGTTGCAACGGATGTCGCGCAAGGAGCAGCGCGCACTGCAGGACGCGTTGCTGCGGCGCTTCGTGCGCGAGAACCTGTACCCGTTCTCGCCGTACTACCGGGACTTGTTCGATCGCCACAAGGTGCGCCCCGAGCAGATCCGAACGGTCGACGACCTGCGGCGGCTGCCGCTGTCGAGCAAGCGCGACATGCTGCCGACGGACGCGGATCCCCAGCGGTTCAAGAAGTTCATCCTGCAACCCGATCCGGCGTCGATCCGCCATCACTGGCCCCTCGGCCGCAAGCTGCCGCTGTTGTGGAAGAAGTGGACGCGCGGCGTCGAGGCGGTGCGGCAGACGGTGCGGCAGGAGTTCGCGCCCGTCTTCATGACCTTCACGACGGGGCGCTCCGCCGAACCCGTGCCCTTCTTCTACTCGCCGCACGACATCGGCAACCTCTACGAGACCGGTGCGCGCCTCGTCGACATCATGGGGCTCAAGAGCGAGTATCGCGTCGCGAACGTCTTCCCGTTCGCACCGCATCTCGCCTTCTGGCAGGTGTTCTTCGCGGGCCAGGCCGCGGGCATGATGGCACTGTCGACGGGCGGCGGCCGCGTGATGGGCAGCAGCGGCGACCTGCGCGCGATCACGCGGCTCAAGGCCGACGCGCTGATCGGCGTGCCCGGCTACGTCTACCACCTGCTGCGCCGCGCCGCTGCGGAGCGGCTGGACCTGTCCTCGATCCGCTGTGTCGTGCTCGGCGCCGAACGCGTGCCGCCGCAGCTGAAGGCCAAGATCTGCCAGCTGCTCGAGCAGGTCGGCGCGCGCGACGTGCGTGTGTTCGGCACGTATGGCTTCACGGAGGCACGCATGGCGTTCGCAGAGTGCCCGACGCCCGACAACGCCTACACGGGTTATCACCTGTACCCCGACCTGGCCTGCTTCGAGGTGATCGACCCCGTGACCGGAGACGTCGTGCCCGAAGGGCAGGACGGCGAGCTCGTGTTCACACCGCTCAACGCGCGCGCAAGCACGGTCTTCCGCTATCGCACGGGCGATCGCGTGCGCGGGGGACTGCACTACGATCCGTGCCCCCATTGCGGCCGCACCGTGCCGCGCATCAGCAGCGATCTCACGCGCGAATCGAGCCTCAAGGACCTGCAGCTGCTCAAGGTCAAGGGCACGCTGGTAAACCTCGAGGACTGCGCGATGCTGCTCGGCAGCATGCCCGAGGTCGAAGAGTGGCAGATCGAGCTGCGCAAGAAGGACGACGACCCGCTCGAGGTCGACGAGCTGACCGTGCACCTCGCCGTCAAGGAAGGCTGTCAGCCGGAGGCCGCCACGCAGCGCGTCAAAGAGCTGTTCCGCAGCCGGCTCGAGGTGGCCCCAAACCACGTGCAGTTCCTCGGGCTCGAGTCCATGCTGCGCAAGATCGGCATGGAGACCGAGATGAAGGAGCGACGCTTCGTCGACTCGAGGCCAAAGCAATGAAGACGTCCGATCCCACTGCCGCCCTGGCGATCGTCGCGGGGTTTCGCACCCCGTTCTGCAAGGCATCGGGCGCGCTGCAGGGCGCGTCCGCGGCCGATCTCGCGACCCAGGTGTTCCGCGAAGTGCTCGACCGGACTGCGATCGATCCGCGCACCATCGACGAAGTGATCCTCGGCTGCGCGGGCCCCGAGGCACGCGAAGCCAACGTGGCGCGCGTCGCCGCGCTGCGCGCCGGGCTGAGCCAATCCACGCCGGCCGTCACCGTGATGCGCAACTGTGCGTCGGGCATGGAAGCGGTGCTCGCGGCCCAGCACCGCATGCTGGCTGGAGAAGGCGAGGTGTTCCTCGTCGGCGGCGCCGAATCGATGAGCAACTTCCCGCTGCTCATGGGACCCGACCTCGTGCGTTTCTTCCAGCGTCTCGGCAAGGCCAGGTCGGCGTTCCAACGCGTGCGCGCGCTCGCCAGCTTCCGCTTCCGCAGCCTGAAGCCGCGCATCGCGGTCGTCGAAGGACTCACCGACCCGATCACGGGCCTGATGATGGGCAACACGGCCGAGAAGGTCGCTCAGCTGTTCGGCATCGACCGCACCGCAATGGACGGCTTCGCGCTGCAGAGCCACCAGCGCGCCGCGGCGGCGCAGCAGGGCAACCATTTCGCCCATGAGATGGTCCCATTCGTGCCGCCCCCCCACTACCGCGCCGCGGTCGTCGCGGACGACGGCGTGCGCACCGAGCAGACGCTGCAGGCACTCGCGAAGCTGAAGCCCGTGTTCGACCGCCATGAAGGCGACGTCACGGTCGGCAACAGCTGCCAGGTCACGGATGGCGCGGTGGCGCTGTTGTGCATGTCGGCCGCGAAGGCCAAGAGCCTCGGCCTCCAGCCGCTCGCGGTCATCCGCGGCCACGCCACGGCAGGCCTCTCGCCGGCCACGATGGGACTCGGCCCCGTGCACGCGACCCCGACGGCGCTGCTGCGAGCCGGCATCGGTCTCCGCGACCTCGACCTGGTCGAGATCAACGAGGCATTCGCCGCGCAGGTGCTCGCATGCCTGCGCGCCTTTGCCGACGCCGACTACTGCCGGCGCGAAGTCGGCGTGCCGGACGCCATCGGCGCCATCGATCCGGCGATCCTCAACGTCAACGGCGGCGCGATCGCGCTCGGCCACCCGATCGCGGCCACGGGCGCCCGCCTGTTGTTGACGCTGGCACACACCCTGCGGCAGCGCGGCAAGCGCTATGGTCTTGCCACCCTTTGCATCGGCGGCGGCCAGGGCCAGGCCGTCGTCCTGGAGGCAGCATGAGCACCGTCGAAGACACCCGGTCCGACAACCGATCCGACAACCGATCCGACAAGCAGGGCTCCGAGGACCGGGCCGCGGGCAAGGTCGTGGTCGAGATCGCCGATGACGGCATCGCCACGCTGCGGCTCGGAACCGCCGACGAGGGCGTGGTCACGCTGACGCGCGAACGGATCGAGTCGCTCGACACGGCGCTGCAGGCGCTCGCGGCCGAAACGCGCTTGCGCGGCGTGATCGTCACGGGCCCGGGCCCCGGCATGTTCTGCGCGGGCGCCGACATCAACCTGATCCAGGGCATCACGGCGGCCGAGGACGGCGAGGCGGCGGCGAAACGAGGCCGAGCCTGCTTCGAGCGCTTCCAACAACTCAAGGTGCCGGTCGTCGCCGCGATCGAAGGCCCCTGTCTCGGCGGCGGCTGCGAACTGACGCTGTTCTGCGACGTGCGCGTCGCGAGCGAGCACGGCAGCACGCAGATCGGCCTGCCCGAGGTCAAGCTCGGCATCGTGCCCGGTTTCGGCGGCACCCAGACGCTGCCCCGTCTCGTCGGACTGCCTGCCGCGCTCGATCTCGTCCTCAACGGCAAGCTGCTGCGCGGCAAGCAGGCCAAGCGCGCTGGCGTGATCGATCGGCTCGTGCCACCGCGGAAGCTGCTGGCCGCCGCACGCGAGGAGGTCGACCGCCTGCTGCAGCAGAAGCGCAAGCGGCCGCTGCGCAAGCTGCGTGGCCTCGCGTACTGGCTCAGCCGCACGCCACTGCGCGCGCTGGCCACAAAACAGGCCAACAAGGCCCTGCAGCAGGGTCAGGCCCGCTTCTATCCGGCCCCCAAAGCGGCCCTGCAGTGCTGCGTGAACGCGTTCACGCTGCCACCCGAACAGGGCTTCGCGGCCGAAGCGAAGGCGCTCGGCGAAATGATCGTCACGCGCGTCAGCAAGGGTCTCACGCACCTCTACTTCCTGACCGAACGCAGCAAGCGGCTCGGCAAGGGCGAAGGCGCACGCGACGTACACCGCGCGCTCGTGGTCGGCGGCGGGGTGATGGGCGCGGGCATCGCGGGTCAGTTCGCCGAAAAGGGTCTGCGCGTGCGTCTGTGCGACCTCGACCTCGGAGCACTCGCGCGCAGCAAGGCCCGGCTGCAGCAGGACCTCGACAAGAAACTGAAGCGCAAACACATCGAGCGCCACGAGGCCCAGGCGATCCAGGACCGGCTGGCCGTCAGCACCGAATGGGGCCAGCTGCAGGACACGGACTTGTGGCTCGAAGCGGTGGTCGAGGACCTCGGCGTCAAGCAATCGCTCATGGCCCAGGCCACAGCACGCGGCCTGCCCCCGACGGCAATCATCGCGACGAACACCAGCTCGCTGTCGGTTTCCGCAATGGCCGACGGTATCACCGGACCAGAGCGCGTCGTCGGCATCCATTTCTTCAACCCACCCGAGAAGATGCCGCTCGTAGAGGTGGTGCGCGGCAAGAACACGAGCCCCGCCGCGGTTGCCACGGCGTGTCGCCTCGCCGTGCGACTCAACAAGTTCCCGGTGGTCACTACGGACTCGCCGGGATTCCTGGTCAACCGGTGCCTGGCTCCCTACCTCAACGAATCCGCGCGTCTATTGCTCGAGGGCACGAGCCCCGAAGCAATCGATGCAGCAATGCTCGACTTCGGCATGCCGATGGGCCCCTGCCGCCTGCTCGACGAGATCGGTTTCGACATCGCCGCCAAGGTCAGCGCCGTGATGCAGGCCGGGTTCCCGCAGCGCATGGTGCCCTGCGAGTTGTTCCCGGCCATGGTCGAAGCGAAGGCGCTGGGCGCGAAGAGTGGTGGCGGCATCTATGGCGTGGGCGGAAAGAGTGAGGGGCCAGGGCGCGCAGTGGTCGCCTCCCTGCGCGCCAGACGCGGCATGCCCGCACGCGAGGCGTCCCGATCCGAGCTCGTCCATCGGCTCATCTACCCTCTCGTCGACGAAGCCTATCGCTGTCTCGACGAGGGCATCGTCCAGAGCGAACAGGACCTCGACCTCGGCCTCGTCATGGGAATCGGCTTCCCGCCATTCACCGGAGGCGTCACGCAGTTCGCCGCGACCGAGGGGCTCGCGACGATTGTTTCGACACTCGACAAGCTCGCGCGAGCACGCGGGTCTCGATTCGAGGCATCTGACGGGCTGCGGCGGCGCGCGGTGGTCTGAGGATTCTTCGGCGCGAAGTGCCCCTGACAAGGGAAGCACCCTAACGGGCCCGCCAAGCCCGAAACCTGTCTCGTTTTTGGAGCTAGAATACCTCTGCTCGTGCCAGCTCCCGCGGTCGCTCCCCGGAGCCAGTGACTCGGGCGCGGCAACCTGTTCTTTGTCCCGGAGCATCGCGGTGAGGTTCCAGCTTGGCATGCTCGTGTGCCTGCTGGCCGGCTGTGTAGCGCAGCCGACCTCTTCGACTCCCCTGTCTCTCGCGAACGCCGGGCCGCCGCAGAACCCCTCTGGCCCCTCTGGATCGGGCCCATCCACGCCGCCGCTTTCGCTCCTGCTGCGCATCGGGATCGAGCACCTGCCGCCGGACCCCTCCTCACCGGCAGACGAAGGCTCCCCGGTCCGGGTAGAGGCCCAGCAGCGCTTCAAGGCACCGCGGACCAGCGCGCCAGCCACGCCCGCCGAGGCGGCACCAGCGGCGTGGCGAGGCTTCGAAGCGGCTCCGCGTCACACCTGGCAGCTCAGTGCAAGCGATCTCGCCGCCATCGACGACCCCGTCGCGCGGGAGACCATGCGATTCGTCAACGACCTGATCGACCAGGACCGGCGCCGCGACCGCCGCGAAGCGGGCATGCTGTTCCTGCCGCACGAGTATCTGGATCCCGACCGGGGCCCGCTGCTGCAGAGTGAAGAGACGATGCTCGCGGACCACGAGGAGTGGGTACACGCGCGCGGCCCCGGCCTGCTGACGCGGCCGCTGAAGCTCTTGCTGCGCCGCCTGCCGTTCGTGCAGCAGTTCGAGCTCGACGTGAAGAACTTCCGGTCCGACAACGTCCCGCTGACCGAGGACTACCGCCAAGCCCACGGCGACCGCGAGAACCTCGGCCGCATGTCGCTGCGCCTGCACGCAGGGGAGCTCGACGATCCGCTCGAGGTCGGCTACGTGCAGAGCGGAGTCCGCGTCGCCTCGAGCATGGAGCAGGGCAAGGTGTCGATCGACTGGGCACTCACCGAGAGGCTGCAATTCGCGTTGCGCGCGAGCCACGAATACGAGACCGGCAACGAGAACCTGCGTGCAGACCTGACCTACTGGGTATCCCCGTTCACGAGCTTGCACCTGGGAATCGGCGAAGAAATGGACTTCCTGTCCACGTCGTCGATCTACTCCCTGTACGAGTCGCAGATGGACGGATCGCCCGGCGTGGTCTTCTATGCGGTGCACATCTTCTGACGCGATGCCCTCCCACCACCGCGCCAGTAGCCACCGGCCGAGCCGCCGCCCGGGCCGCCCCGACCTCGCGTTGCTGACCGGCCTGCTGCTCGGCGGCTGCACGTTCCAGGCGAGCCCCTGCTCCCCGCGCCCGACTCTGCCCCTGCCGGCCTGGACCAGGACCGTACCGCCGCTCGAGCAGCCGAGGCTCGAGGAGTTGGAGGATCACGGCGACGGCATGACCACGGGCCGGCTCGCGGGCAACGGAGAGGCGGTGCGCTTCCGCCTGCGCCGGTATGGCGAGGCGGCGACACCGCGCCCACTCGTGCTGCTCGTCCCGATCCTCGCGGGCGGCGAAGAGCTCATGGATCAGGTCGCGCAGGGCATGTGCGCGCAGGGCTTCGATGTTGCGTACTGCGCGCGTGTCGGATCGGCGCTCAAGAAGCCGCAGCGTGCGCGCGAGCTCGACGAACTGTTCCGCCGCACCGTGCTGCACCAGAGGCTCCTGCTCGCCTGGCTGCGCGGCCCGGAGAACCCGCGCCCGCCGGCGACCTTCGCGCTCGGCCTCTCGATGGGCGGCATGGTGACGACCGTGCTGGCCGCGCTCGAACCCGATCTCGCCGGAATCGCCGTCTGTCTGGCGGGCGGCGATCTCGCGACCATGGTGCTCAGCAGCACCGAGGACCGCGTGCAGAAGTGGGTCGATTGGCGGTTTCTGACCGACGGAATCGGACACGACTCGCTGCAGTGGGAGCTCGAGCAGTGCCTGCGCCACGAGCCGCTCGCGTTCGCCGCGTGCATTCCGACCGAGAAGGTGTTGTTCGTCGGCGCGCAGTTCGACACCGTCGTGCCCGAACGCAACCAGGATCTGCTCTGGGAGGCGCTTGGCCGTCCCGCGCGCATGCAAGTGCCGTTCGGGCACTACTCGGCGGCCTTGGCGATCAACACCGTGTTGGCGGCGGCGGCTGCGCACTTCACGGCGCTGATGCCCGCCACGCGCGAGGACGACCGCGCGAAGCTCACGAAGGCGCAGGCGGAGCGCGCAGCCGCCCGATCGCAGCGACGTTCCTAGGGTATCGTCCGGCGCAGGTAGTCCGCGACGTCGACGAGGAACTGCCTCACCGACGCTTCGGCGATGCGACGGCCGAGGATCACGTCGACGACCATGCCGAACGGGCCGAGCGGCGGATCGTACTGACCTTCGAGGTCGAGTTGCGTCTCGGTGGCCGTCAGCGCGTAGACCTTGAGCTCGGCGCGCATCAACGGGAAGAGCCGCGGCGACTTCGCGGCCTCCCATTGCAGTTCGATGTGGGTGACCAGGGTGCCGAGCGCCGCGCTCTGCCGTTCCTCGATGCGCTTCTGCTCGATGACGATGTCCTTCTGGATCTCGACCCCGGCGACCTGGATCCGCAGCGCCGATGCCACCTCGTGCGCCCTCGACGAGGCCGACTTCGTCGCGGCCCGGAACACGGCGGGCGCATCGCGCGCCAGGACTTCGCGCACCTTCGCATACGGGTGGTTGACGTAGTCGTAAGTGCGCAGTTGGTGGGACATCGCGCAAGACCTTATCGCAGTTGGGATGACGGCGAATACGGACTTGGTCGGAACTGCTGGCGGGGAAGGGCAGAGCCGGCCGTTCCGCTCTTGCGCCTACCCCGCCGCGCCGGTTTGATGGTTCACCCTGTTTCCTCCCAGCTCACCACGAGCACTACGACGATGCATCTTCGCCTCATTCTAGGCTCCGCGCTCCTGCTCGGCGTCCTCACGCCGGCGCAGCAACCTCCGCTCCCGAGTCCGCTCCCGGCCCCCGGTCAGACCCCGCCGCCGGATCCCGACAAGCCGAAGCAAACGCCCGAACAAGAGCTCTCCGAGCTCGCGAAGGAGAAGGCACGGCTCGAACGCGAGATCAAGTATGTCCAGGACCGCGCCAAGACCAGCAAGATGATGCTGGCGAACAAGCTGCAGGCCCCGGCCCAGAACTTCCGCGCGATCGATGCCGGGATCACGAAGCCCCCCGCAGCACCACCCATAATGCAACCGCGGTTTGCGCGACTTGCCGCCGGCGACGAGCTCACGAGCTTCCCGCAGGACGTGATGTTGTTGGTGAACGGGCGCCCCATCAGCCGTGCCGTGTTCGACGCGGTCATGACCCACATGAAGGCCGTACCCACGGCAGAACCCGACAACATGCGCGCCCAGCGCGTGCTCTATGATCTGGTCGCCATCGAGGCCATGTCGGGGGCCTTCGCGGAGAGCGAGGCCGAGGCCAATCTCAGCGACGTGCTCAGCGAGCTCGACAAGGGCAAGTCGATGCAGGAGCTGGCAAAGAAATTCGGCACCGTGCAAAGCGACCCCGATGGTCGCATCGAAGTGACGCGCAACTGTGGCCTTGGCCCGCGCTTCGAGCACATCGCGTTCGAGACCAAGCCCGGCACCCGGGCGAAGCCGTTCCGCAACGCCCGCGGCATCGTCGTGCTCCACGTCGACAGCTTCGAGAAGGGCGCGACGCCAGACCTCGACAAGGTCATCGGCACGGCCATCCAGATCCCGTTCTCGAGCGACGCAGCGACGCTGGCCAAGGCCCAGCAGAATGTCAACCTGGCCCAGATGGACATCATCGTCAGGGACGCAGACGTGATGGCCCTGCTGCCACAGCGATGGAAGCAGCCCGACGCGCAGGCCGCTATCACGCCTGCGGTAACCGATGTCAGCCAGCTGCGTGAGGTCCTGGTCAAGCTCGAGGCCGAGATCGGCAAGCTGGCGACGTCGACGGAGACAGGTGCCCCAGAGCAACGCGCGATGCTCGAGAAGCAGGCCGCCCAGATCAAGGAGGCGATCAAGCGCGCCGAAGCAGGGAACGCCGAACTGATCGACGAGACGCCCAAGAAGCCGGATCCGGCCCCCAAGAAGAACTGAGCCACGCGGGCGGCGCTCGAGCGCAGCCCGCGCCATGACGTACACCAAGGAGGAGGGGTATGGCAGCCATCCGCAGGAGCGGCGGAGTCGTCGCGTTCCATTGGCAGGGCAAACTGCGTGATCCACGCGACGAGACGTTCGCCACGTCACTCGAGCAGCGGCGCTTCCGCACGATCGAGAAGGCCGCGAGCGAAGAAGTCTCGGTGGGCTGGGTGACTCCGCGCGACCCCACGGGCGACAGCTTCGCGTGGGAGGACCTCGACGGTGGCACCGGCACGTGGCTGCGCTTCCGGATCGACAAGAAGGTGCTGCCCAAGAAGTGGCTGCAGATCCACCGCGATGCGGCCGAGAAGGCTCGCGGCAAGAAGCTCTCCGCGCGCGAACGACGCGAGCTCAAGGACGACCTCGCCGAAAAGCTGCTGCCGCGCGTGCTGCCGACGATCAACCTCGTCGACGCGCTGCTCTTCCACGAGCAGAAGCTCGTGCTGCTGTTCGCGACGGGCAAGGGTGCACGCGAAGCCTTCGGCAAACTCTTCTTCGAGACCTTCACGGTGCCGCTCGAGCGCGCCAACCCGCTGGTGTGTGGCTTGCGCGCCGGGCTCAGCGCGGACCAGAAGCGTCAGCTCGAACACGCCGAGCCGGTGCGTTGGCCCGACCACATCGCAGGCGACCGCCCGCCGCGCATCCGCCCGCAACAGACCGAGGACGCAGAGGAACAGGAGGCAGAGGCATGAAACACGCGACGCAAGGCAGCGAGACGCACGGCTTCCTCGGCGAGGAGTTCCTGACCTGGATCTGGTTCCGATGGGAGACCGATGGCGGCGAGTTCACTCTGTCCGGTGGTCGCGTCGTCGGCGTGGCGCTCGACGACTTCCTCGCCTTCGCGGCACCGAGCGAAGACGAGACCGAGCAGACGCTGCGCCGCGGCCTGCCGACACGCACGGTCCAGGCCCGGACCGCGTTGCGCCAGGGGCATCGGCTCAGGCGCGCGCGCTTGCTGATCGCCGAGGGCTCGCGCCAGTGGACCGCAACGCTCGATGCCCCGACGTTTGCGCTCAGCAGCGTCAAGCTGCCCGAGGACGCGGAGGATTGTGAGTCCGACGAGGACCGCACCGCGGACCGGACCGCCAACTGGCTCCAGCTGCACGAGATCTTGCAGGCGCTCTACGCGCGGTTCCTCGAGGAACGGCTGCGCCCCGACTACCTGAAAACGGTCGGAGAAGAGCACGCGCGCTGGATGGCGAGTTGAGCTGCCGTCACGGGCCCAGGGCCACCACGACAGCGGGCTCCACTGCAGCACCGACTCTCGCGAGCAGCTCGCCGAGCCACGCCGCCGTCGCGGTCGCATGCCGCGCGTCCTGGCCCAAGGCACCCCATACGACTCCGAGCACCCGCACCGTCGCTCCGTGCGTCTTGGTGCGCTGGGCGTCTTTCACGGCATTCGCACACGGACCTTCCGCATCACACAGGCACAGCAGTCCCGCGACGTCGATCTCCTGACCACCGCGGTTGAACACGTACTTGCTGCCCGCCTGCGGCACCTGCACCGAGACTGGCGGCTTGCACAGATCGAGGTCGACGATGCTGATCGGCAGACCCGAATGCAGCGACGCGACGTTGCCGGCATCGACGGCCGCGTTGATCGATCCGACACGCCCGTCGCCGACCGCCGCCGCGAGGTATTCCGACGACGGCTTGCCGCGTCCCGTCGGACGGTAGCCGTGCACCCGCAGCAGGTCCCGAACGGCCAATCGCACGGGCTCGCTGCTGCGCACGGGAGCCTCGGCATCGAGACGCAACAGCGCTTGCAACCACGCCGGCGACGGCAGCTGTTCGAGCCGCTGCGGCATGGTTGCGACGACCGCGTGCAGCTCGAGACCCGGATACGCGGTGACGGGAAGGTTCATCGTTCGTACTTCGGCAGATGCTCCATCGCCTTCTTGTGCAACCACGCGGCGACGTCGATCGCATCGCGGAAGTTCGGCACGGAACTGCCGCCGATCGGCACGATCTCGGGCTCGGCGTCGTGGCGCCGCAGCGGATCGCTCGTGTCGGTATCGCGTCGGTCCCAGCTGCCTTGGTGATCCCAGGACCACAACACGCCCCCACCACGCGTCGAGACGAGCTGCCAGTGCAGGCTCCAGTGCGCGCTGCGCAGCGAGCGGTCCCCGTCCATCGCGAAGGCGCCGACCTTCAGCTGCATCACGGCGTCCACGCCGAGCGCGGGGCCGATCCGGGCCGCATCCGGTTCGACGCCCTCGAGCAGGCCGGCTTCGGCGAGCATCTGCTTTCCCACGGCCAGTGAATGCACATCGTAGCCACGCCCGCGCACGGCGAGGTCGAGGCCGGCGAACACGTCGCGCGCCACGTTGGCTTCGGGCAACACGGGCCACACCACGATCCCTTGCGGCATCGGACCTTTCAGCGGCGTGGGCTCCACCTTGCCACCGAGCTGACACGCGCCCGCCGCGGCCACCAACAGGCACGAGAGCACGACGGCGGTTCGCGTCATGGCGCCATTCTGGCGCTGCGCGAGCCACGCGACAACTCAGCGCCAGATTCAGCGGCCGTCGAACAGCACGGCCGTGGGAATGGCGTTGCTCGTCCGCACGACGATCTCGTGCTTGCTGGTGCTGCCATCGGGCGCGGTGAACAAGACGGGCAGCGTGACCTTGGACGAGCCAGGGCCGATCTCGACGCTCATGCCGTTGTCGCGCTCGAACCGTTGGCCCAGCTGCGCCGCACGCAGTCGCGCGAGGAGCCGCGCGAGGCCGACCGTCATGCGCTGCGGGAAGAGGCCTTCCATGCGCGGGCCGAAGTCCTCGTCGCGCGCCAGAGCCTCGAAGTCGGCGAGGCTCGTCGGATCGAACGGCCCGACCTTGTCGCCGAAGATCCGGTGGAAGCGCACTCCATCCGGACGGGTTTCGATCGCGAACTCGCTGCGCAGCGTCCAGGCCGCATCGTCCGTCGCGGGCCGGTCGATCCAGCTGCAGCCCTTGCTCGCGTCACCGAGGGACAGGGCCAGTACGTGGTTGCGATCGGGTGGCGGCATCGCGGGCAGGAATCGAACGAGCTCGCGGCACACCTCGGGCTCCTCGCCGGTCTGCCAGGTGCGGCGCACGATGCCGATGCCACGCGCGAAGAACAGGTGCTCGACGCGATTGCCGGCAGGCAACGCGCTGTCGACGCGCACGTGCACGCACGAGAACGTCTGCTCGCCGATCTGCAGCTTCTCACCGACACCGAGCAGCGTGGCCGTGCACTCGATCGGATCGGGCGTCCTGCGGCGGCCACCGGCCGCGACTCCCCTCGGCAGCTGCTTTGGCGGCAGCGTGCGCCAGCCCCATTTGGCCTCGGCCCCGACCGGGCTCGGCAACACGACGCCGTCGACGTTGCACGGCGAGAAGATCGGATCGACGAGCAAGCTGTCCGAGGCATGCAGCCGAACGCCCTGCGCATCGGCGCTCCAGAACGCGAATGCAGGCTCGCGCGAGCGATCAGCGCCGATCGTCGTGAGCTGGGCGATGACGACGTCCTGCATCGGGACCCTTGCAGTGACGACCACCGTCACGTCGTGGTTCGTGTCGCCGCAGACCTCGCGGTACTCCCACCGGTTGCCCAGCGCGAGCGGGAAGTGCGCCGCTGCGTCCATGGCGCCAGCCGGGCGATCCGGCTTCGGTTCCTGCTGCGGTGACAACGCTGTCCCGCTGCCCGAGCCGCGCGTCGCGATCGCGACGCCGCCGACCACCGCGATGCCGCCGAGCACCACCACGGCCGCGAACAGCGGAGTGCGTCGCGTTCGTGCCGCGGCAGCGGCGTGCACCGATGCCCCCGCGTTGCGCGCGACACTCGATCCTCGGCAAGCGCGCAGGATCGCACCGGTCAGGTCCGGCGGCGCGGCCGCGCCGAGCCGTTCCTCGAGCGCTGCATCGACGAACGCCACCTCCGCTTCCTCTCGCTGCGTCATGGAGATCACCTCGTTTTCGCGCGGATGCACTGCGCGAGCAGTTCGCGGGCCCGGCGCAGCAATGTCTTCACGCCACCGGCGCGAAGACCGAGTGGTCCCGCCAGAGCGTCTTCCGCGAGGCCGTGCCGGTAGCGCAGATCGAGCGCCTGCCGCGTCCGCTCGGGCAGGCTCTGCAGGCACAACGCCAGTGCCTCCTGGTAACCGTCGCCGCCGTCGATGCCGGCTTTCTCCTGCCACACCGCAAGGAGCAGGTCGCCATCGTGGAGCGGCACGCCCCATCGTGCCCGCCGGCCCGAAGACCGGAACAGATTGGCCGCCGTCGTGCGCAGCCAGGCCGCAACCGCGGGCTCCGTGCGGTCGACGGGCGGTCGCTGCAGCAGCAACAGGAAGGCCTCCTGCAACAGGTCGTCGGCGAGCGCCGGATCGGCGCCGAGCCAGCGGAGGAAGCGCCACACGCCCCGCTGGTGGCTGCGGATGATCGCCTCGTCGCTCTCGATGTGCTGGTCCGCAGGCGGGGCTACGACATCGGTCATGGCGGGAGGAAGACGTTTGGCGCAGCGCGTCCGCGTCTTTCGAGGAAAACTACCGGGGCCCCGCCTCTCGGCGGCTCACCGGATGCCGGGCGCTCCTGGAGCCGCTGCTTCGGCTGGCCCACCACGGCCGCCGCCGCGCCTGCCTTGAGGCGGCCGCGCGGGCTGACGCGGCAGCTTCTCGTCGCGCTGCGCCGTCTGCCACACGAACGTCGCCATGACGACGGAGGCCTGCTTGAGGTCGTCGGCAATCGCGTGGTCCCACACGTCCATGTTCGAGTGGTGCGTGCGCGGGCCGTAGCTGACCTCGTCCTGGATGAACTGGAACCCCGGCACGCCGACGCCATCGAAAGAGAGGTGGTCGGTGCCGCCGGTGTCGTTGAGCGTCAGCGTCGACGCGCCGTGCGTGTGGAAGGGCCGCAGCCAGCTGCGGAAGATCGGCGCCACGGCTTCATTGCCCTGCAGGTAGACGCCGCGCACCTTGCCCGTGCCGTTGTCGAGGTTGAAGTAACCCGCGACCTGAGCGTGTTCGGGTTTCGTCTGCAGCTTCTGCACCCTCTCGCCGCCCTCTACTGCAGCAGGTTCCTCGACCCATTGGCCGAGGTGGTCCTTCGCGTAGGCGCGCGAGCCCATGAGTCCCTGCTCCTCGCCGCTCCAGAGGCACGCCCGGACCGTGCGGCGCGGCTTGATGCCGGCCTTCTTGCAATACTCCGCGATGAGGCGCGAGGCCTCGATCACGACCGCGCTGCCGCAGCCGTTGTCGGTGCTACCGGTCCCCGATTGCCAGCTGTCGAGGTGCGCGCCCAACATCGAGAACTCGCTGCCGATCGCCGCGTCGGACCCCGGGAGGTCCGCGACGACGTTGTAGTCGTTCTGATCATCGCTGAAGAACGAGGTGCGCAGTTCGAGCGCCACCTGCACGGGCAGGCCCTTCGCGAGCAGTCGGCACATGCGGTTGTAGTGTTCGACCGCGATCGTGAACTGCGGGATGACGTCCGCGTCGGCATCGCGTGGGCTCGCGCGCTGGCCGCGCGGGGCGTCGGCAGCGCCCGGCTTGGCCACGGCACTCGCACCCTGCACGAACACGGTGCCGTAGTCGCCCTTGCTGGCGCGGTCGACGATCGCGAGCGGGCGCTTCTTGTTGACGATGGCCATCATCTGTTCGCGCCGCTGGAAGCCCGCGTTCGATCCGACCTGGGCCGCGGCCTCGGCGGCGCGCTGGGCAGGACGCTGCGCCTCGCTGCGCTGCTGGTCGGCGAGCCGCAGCAGGCTCTCGGGGTCGTGGCGCTTGCTGATGCCATCGAACGGCTCCTTGACGTCGCGCACGGCCTCGATCAGCACGACCCTGCCCGTGAGGTCGGCCGCTTCGAGTTGTTCGGCGGACAGCGCCGCCACGTGAACGACCTCGGCTACGACGCGCCCTTCGATGGCCGGCGACCAGGCCTTCGGGAATGCGATCACAGGCCACGGGTTGTCACCGATCACGGCCATCATCACGTGATCACACCGCCACCCGCGGCCGAACGGCCCCCACTGCTCGGTGCGCGCCTTCATGCCCATGAGATCGAAGGTCTTGGTGGCCCACTTCTGCGCCTTGCGGATGTTCGGCGAACCCGTGACACGCGGGCCGTAGACGTCGCAGAGCCAGCTCAGGTGCTCCATGACCTGCGATCGCTGCAGGCCTTCTTCGAGGAAGAACGCGACGGCGGCTTCGTCGACGGCGTTCGGGTTGGCCGGCGCCGCAGGCGCGGCTTGGGCTGCGGGCGCCTGGGGTGTGGCCGGCGCGGTCTGGTTCTGGGCGAGCAGCAGCGCCGGCAGGGAGAGCGGGAGGAACGTATGGGAGAAGCGGAGCATGTAGGCCTCGGGGGACGATGGAGAGCGGTGTGTCTACTGCGTCATGCCGGCTTCTGCGAGGGGGTCGGGCGCGGTTACAGGAATGCTGCTCGGAACCGAGTGGTGGCGGCCAGGCGCAGCCGCACCGCAATCGACGTCACTCGAGGCGCTTGATGACATGCCAGCCGAACGGGCTCTTGCTGCGATGGTGCGCTGCCACGCCGATCTCACCGACCGCGAGACGGAACGCGATCTGATGGAAGTTCTGGGCGTAGTCGTACCGATCGGCCTGCGTCAGCGTGTAGGTCCCGCCGCCGTCGTCCGAGCTGTACTTCTGCATCAAGGTCGCGAAATCCTCGCCGTCGCGCGCTCGCTTCAACAGCTCGTCGGTCAACGTGCGCGCCTCGGCGTAGGTGCGTTTGCTCTCGGAACCCTGCTTCGCGCCGACGAACGCGACGAGAACGTGCTGCACTTTCACCTTCTCGGCGCCGTGTTCGGTCCGCGCCATGATCGCGGCGATGTCGCGTCCGAGCGGCGTGTCGTCGGGTGGGTCGCTGCACGCGCTGACCGCGCAAGCGAGGACGACGAGAACGCAGCGAGAACGATGAAGGCGTGGCACGCGCGCACTCTATCGCGACACCCTCGCGCCCCGTGCATCGCGTCGCGGTGATCCTCGCGGTATGCATGACGACCTGATGCAACGCAGCGTGCCGACGCCCGACCCCTGCATTCCGCACCTGTCGCTGGCTGCGGTCTTCCTGCGATTCCTGCGTTTCGGCTCGCTGGCCTGGGGCGGCCCCGTGGCGCAGATCGCGATGCTGCAACGCGAGCTCGTCGAGGCAGAGCGGTGGGTCTCGCCCGAGCGGTTCCGGCGCGCGCTGGCCGTCTACCAGGTCCTGCCGGGACCAGAAGCACACGAGCTGTGCGTCTGGTTCGGCATGCTCGCGCGTGGTCGCCTCGGTGCGGTGCTGGCCGGTCTCGGCTTCATGCTGCCGGGCTTCGTGCTGATGCTGGCACTCAGCGCGCTCTATGCGAACGGGGTCGTGAGGACGCCGGAGCTGCGGCCTCTCTTCGCGGGGCTGCAGGCGGCCGTGGTCGCGATGATCGTGCGCGCGCTGTTCCGGATCGGGCACCACGCGCTCTACGACCGCTGGCTCGCGGGGATCGCCGCAGCCTGCTGTGGTTCGACGTTGCTCGGCGTGCACTTCGCGATCGCACTCGCTTTCGGCGGCGTGAGCTGCGTGTGGCTGCGCCGCACGCGGTGGTGGCTCGCCGCGGCCGGCGCGCTGCTGTTCGCGGGCTTGACGGCGTTCGTGCTGTTCGACACGCCGTCCCCGCAGATCGTCGATGCCGCGACGCCAGCCACGGACGCGCCGTCGGCGCAGGCCCTGTTCCTGTCGGGTCTCCGCACGGGGCTGCTGACGTTCGGCGGCGCCTACACGGCGATCCCGTTCCTGCAGCACGACGCGGTCGTCGCCGGCGCCTGGATGACGAACGATCAGTTCCTCGAAGGCCTCGCGCTCGGCGGCGTGCTGCCGGCGCCACTCATCATCTTTGGCACGTTCGTCGGCTACGTGGGCGGCGGATTCGTCGGTGCGCTGATGCTGACGGCCGGGATCTTCCTGCCCGCGTTCTGCTTCACGCTGCTCGGACACGGCTTGTTCGAGCGCATCACTGGCAACGTCGCCGTGCACAACCTTCTCGACGGCGTGACCGCGGCGGTCGTCGGCATCATGGCCGCGACCACCGTCGGCCTCGTGCGCAGCGGCATCACAGACGTGCCGAGTGCGTGCATCGCGGCCGTGGGCCTCGTGATGTTGTGGTTCTGGCGCAGCCGAGCGGCCGTGCCGCTGACCGTGCTCGCCGGTGGTCTGCTCGGGCTCGCCGTGCTGCGATGACGATCGCGGCGCGGCCCATGGATCTCAGTGCTTCAGCGGCGCCGAGACCTTGCTGTTGCCCGAAGCCGCTTCGACCTCGAACCACGCCAGGCTGCCCTCGGGCAGCGGCTTCGGCACCATCACGTGGCCGTGCATCGTGGTGCCGCCTTCGTTCTGGAAGCGTGTCTTCATCGAGCCCTGCCCCGACTCGAGGCCGATCCACGCGCGCAGCGTCTCGGGCCGCTTGCTGCCGGCCGGGAACCGCACGTCGAAGTCGGCCTCCTTGCCGGGCACGACGTCACCGAGCAGCACGATCTGGACCTTGAGCCCGCCGAGCGTGACTTCGCCGAGCGGATGCTCCGGGCCGTGGCCTTCGTGCTGGCCGGCGGGCTCGGGCTCGCCGTTCTTGTGCACGGTGCCGTCGGCGTGGGTATGCGTGCCGGAAGGCTCGCCACCGCAGGCAGCGAACAGGAAGGAAGCGAACAACGTGACTTTCAGTTTCGACTTCATGGGTGAACGTTCCGCGTGCCGGAGGCCACTTCCATTACCGGGACCTTGTTCTTGAACATCAGGAAGAAACCCGCCGGCACGACCAGGAGATTCAGGAAGGTGGAGGACAAGAGACCACCGAGCACCACCACTGACAAGGGTGCAAGGATCTCGCTGCCCGGCTCGCCGGCCGCGAATACGAGCGGCACGAGGCCGAGCGCCGCGGCGAGTGCCGTCATGAGCACGGGCACCATGCGCTCCTGCGACCCGCGCACGACGGCTTCTTGCAGCAGCGCGCCTTCGCCGATCAGGTCGAAGTAGTGCCGCACGAGCAGGATGCCGTTGCGCACCGCGATGCCGAACAGCGTGACGAACCCGACCATGCTCGCGATCGAGATGACCGGCGCCTGATACCGCTCGCTCGAGAGACCGAACAGGGCCAGCGTGTTCCAGAACAGGCTCGGCGACTCGGTCAGGTAGATCGCCGCGATGCCGCCGATCAACGACAGAGGCAGGTTCACCATGACGAGCACGGCCGCGCGCATCGAGCCGAGCGCGCTGCTGATCAGCATCAGCATCAACACGACCACGACACCGCCCATCATGTAGATCGTCTTGCTCGCCGACTGCTGCGCCTCGAACTGGCCGCCGAAGTCCACGGTGTAGCCCGCGCTCGCGACGATCGGCTCGACGCGTCGCCGAACCTCGTCGACGAGCTGGCCGAGGTTGTAGCCCTCGGCGACGTTGCACGACACCACGGCCTTGCGCCGCGCGCCCTCGCGCGCGATCAGGTTCGACGTGCGTTCGAGCCCGATGTCGGCCACGTCGCGCAGGCGAACGTGCGCGCCGCCGGCACCGCGCAGCACGAGCGCGCCGACGTCGGCGATCGCGGCCCGTTCGTCGGGATGCAGCCGCACCGTGATCGCGTAGCGCCGCGTGCCTTCGTTCACTTCGGCGACCGTCTCGCCCATCAGCGCATGCTGCACCTGTTCCGCTGCCGCTGCGGGGCTGAGGCCGACCGCGGCCAGCTCGCGTGGCCGGTAGCGGACCGGCAGCGACGTGCTCATGACTTCGCGATTCGCCGCGACGTCGCGTGTGCCGGGCACCTGCAGGCACACGGCTTCGATCTGCTTCGCGAGGCGGCGCAGCACCGACAGGTCGTCGCCCTGCACGACGATCGCCAGCGCCGCGGGCGTGCCCGACAGCACATGCGAGAGCCGGTGTTCGATCGGCTGGCCGACGCTCGGCGTGATGCCGGGCACGCTGCCGAGCACGACGTCGATCGCGGCGCGCATCTTGTGTTTGTCCTGCCCCGGCAGCATCGAGACCTCGATCTCGGACGAGCTGACCGGTTCGGCGTGCTCGTCGCGTTCGGCGCGGCCCGTGCGTCGTACGACCGCGCGCACGCCCGGGATCAGGCCGAGCTGGGTCTCGACGCCGACCGCCATCCGGTTGCTCTCGGCCAGCGAGGTGCCCGGCGGCGCGAACAGGAAGACCGTGAACGTGCCCTCGTTGAACTCGGGCAGGAAGCTCGTGCCGTAGGTCGCGGCGAGCCCGAGGCTCGCCACTGTCGCGAGCGCTGCCGCGGCGAGCACGGTCTTGGCGCGGTTCAGCGCCCAACCGAGCGACGGCTCGTAGGCGCGTTTGAGCCAGCGCACGAGGAAACCGTCGCGGTGCTCGCCGCCGCGGCCGACCTTCGCCAGCAGGTAGCGGCACAACGCGGGTGTCACCGTGAGTGCCGTGAGCAGCGAGGCGAGCGTCGACGCGATGTAGGCGATGCCGAGCGGGCGGAAGAAGCGGCCTTCGAGGCCCTGCAGGAACAGCAGCGGCACGAACACCATCACGATGATGACCGTCGCGAACACCATCGGTTGCCGGATCTCGTTGCTCGCCGACAGCACGAGGGCGGCCACGGGCACGCGTTCCTCGCGCGGTTTCCGCGCGTTCTCGCGCAGACGCCGGAACACGTTCTCGACGTCGATGATCGCATCGTCGACGAGGCCGCCGATCGCCACGGCAAGTCCTCCGAGAGTCATCACGTTGACCGACAAGCCCCACGCCCAGAGCACGAGAAGCGCCGAGCCGAGGCTGATCGGCAGCGCTAGGAGCGTGATGAACGTCGTGCGGACGTCGAGCAGGAACAGTACGAGAATGAGCCCGACGAGGATCGCCGCATCTCGCAGCACGGCGATCAGGTTGTTCACCGAGAGGTTGATGAAGTCGGACTGCCGCATCACGTGGCGGTTCAGCACGATGCCGGCAGGCATCGACTTCTGCGCCTGATCGAGCTTCTTGTCGATCGCGTCGGTCAAGCGCAGCGTGTTCGTGCCGGGGCCCTTCTGCACGCCCAGCACGACGGCCGGCTTGCCGCCTTCCGAGGCCGTGCCGCGCTTCGGCGTGGCGCCGAACGTCACGTCCGCGACCTGGCCGATCGTGATCGGCGCATCGCCGCGGTAGCGCACGATCGCGCCTTTGATGTCGTCGACGGATCGCACGCGGCCCGTCTGCCGCACCGGCAGCTCGAGACCGCCGACGTCGGGCAGATACCCGGCACCGGCCGTGCTGTGCGAGTTGCGCGCCGCCTCGACGACGTCCTCCATCGTCAGCCCGTGCAGCTGCAGCTGCTCCTGCCGCACGTTGACCTGGTATTCGGGCAGGTCGCCGCCGATCGCGACCACCTGCGCAACGCCGGGCACGGACAGCAGCAGGTTGCGCAGGTCGAACTCCGCATACGCGCGCACGGCCATCGGCGTCTCCTTGCCGTCCGGCGACGACAACGACAGCAGCATGATCTCGCCCGTGATCGACGTGATCGGCGTGATCTCGGCATGCGCGTTCTCGGGCAGCGAAGCGCGCACCGCGCCGAGCTTCTCGGCGACGAGCATGCGCGACCGGTAGATGTCCTCGCCCCATTCGAACTCGACCCAGACGATCGACAGCCCCACCGCGCTCGAACTGCGCACGGACCGCACGCCGGACAGGCCGTTCACCGCGCTCTCGATCGGGAACGTGACGTTCTGCTCGACCTCGTCGGCGGCGAGCCCCGGCGCTTCCGTCAACACGACCACGGTCGGCGCGTTCAACTCGGGGAACACGTCGATCGGCATGCGCGGAACCTGCCAGAGCGCGAGCCCGAGCACGATGCCGGACAGCAGCAGGACCACGGCTGGCTGGCGCAGCGAGAACGCGATGAGCGCGCGGAACATGGGCGATCTACTTGTCCTTGCCTTCGTGGAACGTGCCGTCGGCGTGGAAGTGGCCGCCCTTCGGCGCTGTGCCGGAGCTCGCGAGCATCAGCTCGTAGACGCCCGCCAGCACGACTTCGTCGCCGTCGACGAGACCGCTCTTGACCTCGATCCAACGGCCGTCGTCGAGGCCGAGGTCCGCTTCGACGCGGATGACCTTGTCCGGATCGGCGGGATCGCGCCGGAAGAAAACCCGCTGCAGACCGTCCTGCAGCACGGCCGCGAGCGGGATCGCCAGCTCGGCCTCGCTGCCGCCGCGAGTCTCGACTTCGAGGAAACCCGCGACGCCGGGGCGACACCAGGCGGCCGTGGGCGAAGGCTGCACGAACAGATCGATCGTGCGCTGCGCCGGATCGGCTTCGACGCCGAGCATCAACGTGCCGGTCACGCGGTCCGAAGCCGCGGCACTGCCCCGAGCCGGCACGACGACCGACGGCAACCCGTCCTGCAGGTTCGGCAGATCGCTCTGCAGGCCGCGCGCACGGAAGCGCACCTGAGACAGGTCCGCGATCGCGAGCACGAGCTCGCCCGTCTCGACCCACCCGCCGGTGGCGACGGGCAGCTTGTCCACGATGCCCGTCCTGGCTGCGCGGACTTCGATGACCGAGATCCGGCGCCAGGCGGGTTCCTTGGTGCCACCCTGGTCTGCCTCTGCGCGCAGCGCGTCGATCGGCAGGCCCACGACCGTGGCGGCCGCAGCGAGGGCGAGCTCGAACCGCTGCTTGCCCGCGCGGACCTCGGCGCGCAAGCGCGTCAATTCCGATCCCGTCGACGCGTGTTGCTCGGCTGCTTCGGTGGTCTGGGCGCGCAGCACAGCGAGCTGCGTCCTCGCGTTGGCGAGCTCCTGGGCCTGCCCACCCACCTCGCGCGCCGTGGCCTCGAGCGTCTTCACGTGTTCGGTCAGCACCGCCGATGCCTCGCGCAGGCTCTGTTCGTGAGTTTCGTGCGCGACCAGCAGCGGCTCGAGCGCCGCGATCCGCGCTTCTGCGACTTCGATCGCGGTCACGATCTCGCCGAGCTCCCGCCGCGTGCGCTGCCACTCCGGAGCCTCCAGCCGATACAGCGGCGCGCCTGCCTCGACGCGCTGCAGCGGTTGCACGAGGACCTCGACACGCCCGGCGAGCGGCGTGCGGTGTTCGTGCCGGCCGGCCGGCAGCAACTCGAAGTAACCGGCCACGCGCAGCGTCTGGCTCACGCGCCGGCGCTCGACCTTCACGAATTCGATGCCGAGGTTGCGCCGAACCGGCGCGGGAACGGCAATGCGGTTCGTGATCGCGGGTTCCGGGTCTTGTTGCGGCTCCTTCAGTGGTTCCTTGCGGCACGCAGCCAGCAAGCCGAGGCAGCAGAAGATGGTTCGGGTCAGTCTCATCGTGCGGCCTCCGCGGCGTCGCCAACCGCGAGGGTTGGCCAGAACAGGGCGTTGATCTCGATGGTTGCTTCGGTCTCGGCCAGGACCGCTTCGAGCGCCATGGCCTTGGCTTCGTAGGCGCGCGTCACGGCGTCCAGGATCAGCAAGGTGTCGAGCTGGCCGAGTTCGGCGAGACGACGGCCTTCGACTACCTGTTGCTCGGCCAGCGGCACGAGCTCGACGTCGACGAGCCGGCGCCGGCTCTGCGCCGCCTCGAAACGACGCTCGGCGCGCGCGAGGTCCTGCGTCGCACGTTCGAAACTGGCGCGCAGCGTCTCGGCCGCGACTTCGCGCGCGGCGCGCGTCGCCGCGATCTCGCGCGCGTTGCCGTTCCAGAGCGGCAGCGGCAGGCTGAATCCCAACGCGGCGCGCGGTTGTCCGTCCTCTTCCTGCCACCCGGGAAACAGCGTCAGCTCGGGCCACTGCTTGCGGATCGCCAGGGCGAACGCGTGCTCGCTGACATCGTGCTCGCGCCGTGCGATGGCGACGCGGGGTCCATCGGCGAGGAGGACGCGGCGCTGCCCAGGATCCGCGATGCGCTGGCCCACGCCGGTCGCCGGCAGCAAGGGCACGGCGCGGTCCGGCGGCAGTCCGAGCAACTGCTTCAGGTCGACCTCGGCGGCGCCCAGCGACGCCTTCGCGTGCAGCAGTTGCGACTGGCGCGTCAGCCGTTCCAACGTGAAGGCGCGCGCTTCGACCCGCGTGATGAGCTGGCCGGCCGAGAGACGGGCTGCGATCGCTTCGACGGCCGTGAGCTGTGCGACGAGCTCTTCGAGCAGCTCGACTGCGATCCTGCCGGCGCTCCATTGCGCCCACGACTTGTCGAGCTCGTTCAGGACGCGCGCTTCGGCGACGCGGGCCTGCACGAGCGCCTCG
>Ga0075418_10000941_pt1 | contig 31939 bp, 30 predicted proteins | sample SoiMetdeltSBSDD2_FD_81776 | JGI IMG/M metagenome (GOLD analysis project Ga0075418, IMG submission 81776) | Bulk soil microbial communities from a Populus tree surrounding site in Tennessee, USA - Soil MetaG P. deltoides SBSDD2 | ecosystem: Environmental > Terrestrial > Soil > Tree plantation... | reverse complement strand
GCCGGGCGGTGTGCCGCGGCCGCCGGTGCCGCGATCACTTGAGCGCCCGGCAGCATGCGCGAATAACGCTCGTGGTCGGTCTTCTGGCACACCACCGCGAGTTCGATGTCGGCGTGTGGCGCCAGCGCCCCGAGCAGACCGTCAAGGTAGCGGCCGACGCCACCTCGGTCTGCGGGCACGCTTGTGGCGTCCACGAGTACTCGCGGAGGACGAGCGATTGTCACGGTGGACACTCCTTGTAGGGGTGTTGCTGACGCCCCATCCCCCCGGTGGAAGATGTGCGCCATTTCACAGCAGTCAAGTCTCAGGGTACGCCGGATCTCCTAAGCGTTGGTGCCCGCCATCCGAAGGAAACTCTTGGTGTCGCTAGGCTGACGCTGTGGTCACGGTCGCGTCACTATTCGCCGATAATGTGGCATCGGATCCAGTACGGCCCATGCTCACCTGGTATTCCGATGCCGAAAGGACCGAACTGTCAGGTGCCACCCTGGCCAACTGGGTGAGCAAAACCGGGAACCTTCTCGTCGACGAGCTCGGTCTGGGACCTGGCGATGTGGCTGGGGTCAATCTGCCACCTCACTGGCAGACCTCCGCCATTCTGCTGGCTTGCTGGACCGCGGGGCTGGCGGTCTCGCACCGTGGGGGTAACGCGGATGTCTCCTTCGGCTTACCCGGAACGGCTTGCGACTACGTCGTGGGCTTGCATCCCTTGGCGTTTCCTGTGAAGGAACTTGAAGCCGGCCAGCGCGACTGGGTACTGGCCGCCCGCGCCCACGGCGACCGCTACGCGGGGCCACCGGCCGAGCCGGACGCACCGGCGCTTGTCGGCTTGCCGCAACCGGTATCGCACGCCGACCTGGCCGCCCTCGCGCTGGCCCGCGCCCGCGAGCTGGGGCTCGAGGGCAAACGCGTGCTCATCGATGTCGGTTCCCATCCCCGCCCGCTCGACTGGCTGCTCGCCCCGGTCGCCGGTCGCGCCTCGCTGGTTCTGTGCCGGGACGTGGCGGACTTGGCGAAAACAGCCGCGACCGAGCGCGCCACGATAATCGAGTGAAATGAGGCGCTCGTACGTGGAAGCGCCGCAACGATATGAGGGGACCGGGCCGGCGGTCTTCCTGGCGGGTGGGATCACTGGCTGCCCGGATTGGCAGGCGGTGGCCGCCACGCATTTGCTAACGCACGCGGATGTCCTCAATCCACGCCGGCGGATTTACATCGCGTCCGGCGACGAAGGCGATGAAGGCGATGAATACGCGCGCCAGGTCGAATGGGAGTTCGAGCATCTGAGACGCGCGGACCTCATCATGTTCTGGTTCGCGGCACGGCAGATCCAGCCCGTCGCGCTATTCGAACTAGGCGCTTTCGCGGCGTCGGAAAAGCCCATTGTCGTGGGCGCCTACCCTGCCTATCCGAGGCGGACGGATGTGGTCCTACAATTGAGTCACGCCCGGCCCGAACTGGCCGTCCATTCGAGCCTTGAATCGACGCTGGCGGCGGTTGTCCGGACTCTCGGAAGCTAATGGGTATAGGCCTCGAAGTCGTGCAGCGACTCGGGATTCACAAGCGCTCCCTTTGCGGCCGCATTTTCAATTGGTACCCCCGAAAGAATTCTTTTCACCGGAACCTCGAGCTTCTTCCCGCTCAGCGTGCGAGGCACGGCCTTCACCCGGTGAACGGCGTCCGGGACATGCCTCGGGGACAAGGCGGTGCGCAGCTCGCGCGCGATCGTCGCCTTGAGCGCGTCGTCCAGCTCGAGCCCCTCGCGCAGCACGACGAACAGGAGCAGCTCGCCGGCGCCGCCCTCGGGATCCTCGAGGTGCACGACGAGGGAGTCGACGACCTCGGGCAGCCCCTCGACGACCGAGTAGAACTCGGCCGTGCCCAGGCGGACCCCGCCCCGGTTGAGAGTGGCGTCGGAGCGGCCGGTGATGACGCTGGTGCCGCGCTCGCTGATGGTGATCCAGTCCCCGTGCCGCCAAACGCCCGGGAACACGTCGAAGTAGGCCTCACGATATTTGTGGCCGTCGCTGTCGCCCCAGAAGCCGACCGGCATGCTGGGCATCGGCGCCGTGATCACGAGCTCGCCCAGCTCACCGACGACGGGCTTGCCCGAGGGGTCGAACGCCTCGACGCGGGAGCCCAGGCAGCGCACCGCGATCTCGCCCTCGTAGACCGGGCTCAGCGGACTCGCGCCGACGAAGCCGGTGCAGACGTCGGTGCCGCCCGAGAGTGATTGCAGCTGAACGGACTCACTCACTTTCTCGTACACCCAGCGGAAGCCCTCGGGCGGCAGGGGCGCGCCGGTCGAGCCGAGCCCGCGCAGCCGGTGGAGGTCGGCGACCTCACGCGGCACGATCCCCTCCTTGCGACAGGCCAGAAGGAAAGGCGCGGAGGTACCAAAGTAGGTCATCCCGGCCTCTTCGGCCAAGCGCCACAAGGCGGTCAGGTCGGGGTGGCCGGGGTTGCCGTCGAACATGACGATCGCCGAGCCGACGGCGGGCCCCGAGACCAGGAAGTTCCACATCATCCAGCCCGTGGTGGAGAACCAGAAGAAGCGGTCGCCCGGCCCCAAATCGTGATGCAGCGCAAGCATTTTCAGATGCTCGAGCAGAACGCCGCCGTGTCCGTGCACGATCGGCTTGGGCAATCCCGTGGTACCCGAGGAGTAGAGCACATAGAGCGGATGGTCGAAGGGGACCGGGGTGAAGGTGAGCGGCTCGTCGGTGGGTGCGCTCACCTCCCCCAGGCCCCTCTCGCCGTCCAGATAGGACAGCGTGATCGTGTGCTCGAGGGAGGGCAGGGCCTCGATGATCGCCCCGACCTCGTCGCGCCGGTCGATAATCTTGTCGCCGTAGCGGTACCCATCGATAGAAACGAGCACCTTCGGAGAGATCTGCGTCCATCTGTCGGTGACGCTGCGGGTGCCGAACTCCGGGGCGCAGGAGGAGAAGATCGCCCCGAGGCTGGTGGCCGCGAGCATGAGGATGAGCGTCTCGGGCACGTTGGGCAGGTAGGCGGCGACGCGATCACCCGGCTCGACGCCAAGGCGGCGCAGCCCGGCCCGGGCGCGGCGCACCTCGTCACGCAGCTCGTCGGCGGTGAGTAGGTAGCGGTCGCGGGTCTGCGAGTAGGAAAGGACGATCGGCTCGTCGCCGGACACACCGGGCATCCGGAGCAGGTGTTCGGCATAGTTGAGCGTGGCGCCGGGGAACCATTGGGCGCCGGGCATCTTCGCTTCGGGAAGCACGTCGGTGTAGGGACTGTGGGCGATGACCCGGAAGTAGTCCCAGATCGAGGACCAGAAGCCCGGCAGGTCCTCGACGCTCCACTCCCAAAGCCCGTCATAGGTGGCGAAATCGAGCCGCCGGTTGGTCCTCAGCCAGCGCATGAAATCGCCGATTCGCGAGGTTTCGAGCACGTCCGGAGGCGGGGTCCACAGCACAGTCACGCGGCCATTATGTAACCCCACGGAGGGCTGCCGCCCCCCATGCTTCCCCTATAAGACGGCTGGCGGCTATGTGGCGGCGATCCGGTTGCGTTCGATCGCCCGGCGACGGTTGAGCCGGTGCTCACGCCGGAGTCATGATGCGGCTGAGCGTGACAAGCGAATATGCGGTGGACGACCTTCGATCATGCTCGCCAGGTACGGCCTGTGCATGGCCCGGCTGTTGATTGTCGGAACGAAGCTGTAGCGTGCAAGGCCATGCGTCATGTTTGGTCTCTGATCGCGGGCGTCGTGATCGCGCCGCTCGCCTGGTTCCTCATTGCCTTCGGCCAAGACGCCATGACCCGAGGGCAGTCGCTGAACGACTTCAAGGGCGATTTCATCATTGGTGGGCTGCTTGTCGTCGGCGTAGGCCTGTTGCTGGGCTTGTTGTCCAGCCTGCGGACCTCGCCGGTCGGTGCGCTCCTGGCATCGCTGCTGTACCTCGGCGGCTCGCTGTTCGCGCTGTTCGCCAGGCAGGACGCGCTCAAGGTGTTCAGTCAGGAGGTCAAGATTGGGGACTACACCCCCAACCTGGCCGACCCGCTCAACAGCAGCATTCTCGCGGTCGTGGGCGGCATGCTGTTGATCGCTGTGTTCAGCCCCGCACGCTGGCGCGGCGCCCCGTCCGAGACCAGTGTGGACGAGTGGAGCCCACCGCCGCCGCCCGCGCCGTGGGAGCCGCCGTCACCAGCGGGTGTCGGTCCAATGACTGAGAGTGGCGACACTAAGCCATTCTGAACTTATGCGCCATTTTGGATCTCTCATACTGGCGGCGGTGTTGGCACCGTCGATCTTTTTGCTGACCGGGACCGGCCTGAGCGCCTTCAACTCCGCCCTCGACGACAACAAGTTGTACGACCCGCTGGGCAGCCTTGCCGCACTCGGCGCCCTGCTGCTGGCCGGTGTGCTGTACGGGATCCTCGTCATGGCGCGGCTGTCGCCGCTCGGGCCGGGCCTGGCCGGGCTGGCATCCTGGGGCGTCAGCGGCTGGGCCCTGTTCGACATCGAGGCGTACGGGGAATTCTTCTCCCAACTGGATGTCCACATGGTTGGCGCCGTCGGCGAATCGGGCTTGGGCATCATGCTCGGGATACCTTTGGTGGCAACGCTTTTCAGCGGGAGGCGATGGCGCCGCAGCGAGTTGTACTCGCCGCTGATGACAAGGTCGCCCGCCGATCCCGCGTGGCTGTTGCCGGCCTCGCCCGTGTACCAGTCGACGCCGCTGCCGGAGTTCCCGCTGCCGGACGTGCCGCCGCCATCGCTGCGCTACCCCGCGTCCACCGCGTTCCCCGCGCCGCCCTTGTATGCCCCGCCGGCCCCGGAGTCGGCAGACGCGCTGCCCTATCCGGAGCCGGAACTGGCCTCGCGCCCGTCATGGCGAACGCCGCCTTACATCCCACCGGTCCCAGACCAACCGGTTTCCTCGCCGCCCGCGGCACTCCTTGCTTCCGAGGCACCTGCTTCGGCGCGACCGGTGTCAGCGCCACCCGAACTCGCACCGCCCGTTGCGGCACCAGCCGCATCCACGCCGCAAGCCACCCAGCCGGTGTTGGCCCCGCCAGCACAGGCAGAGCCCACCGTTACATTGCCGGGCGACACGCAGCCCGTTTCGGCGCCGCCAGCCTCTGCGGTTTCTGGCCCATCAGCTTCCGTGCCGCCAGTCTCGGCGCCACCCGTTGCGGCGCCGGGTGAGGCGGCGCAAGGGGTGCGGCCGTTTTCTGGGCCTCCCGAGTTGGCGCAGCAGCTTTCGGCGCTGGACGAGATCTCGTGGGCTTTGCGGCCGGTCTCCGGGCCGCCGGCAGAGATCACGATGGCGCAGGGTGAGGCACCACCGCTTCCCCGCAGGGTGCCGACACCGCCTCCGGGCAGCGCCGACGTCACCGTTCCGATTGTGTCCCCGCCACCTCCACCCCACAACGAGGTGACCGAGCGCCTGGGCCCGCCCGGAAGCATAGCGCCGCAGGCCAAGCAGGCCACAAACGGCAACAACGACGAGACTGTCCACTTGCGACCGGAGTAGCGCGGCCGCGGCCTGGACCCCGCATTTTCTCGGATATTGCGGCCTCCGACCGAGTTGATCGCGCGTTTTAGCGGAAAATGCTAGATCAAACAATCATGCGAGGGCGCGATAGATACGCACATCTGAGATCGGGTAAGCGGTCCCGATCTCCTGGGCGAAGTAACTGATCCGCAGCTCCTCGATCATCCAGCGGACCTGCTGGAGGGTATCCGCGCTGACCCGGCCGCGCGCATCGGCGTACTCCTCCAGGACTTCGTCGAGCTTGAGCAGCCATTGCCGGTCGCGCTGCGGGTTGGCCTCCAATTTGGACAGCCGATGTTCCATGCCGGCGAGGTAGCGCTTGAGGTCCGGCAGGCGGCGCAGCCCGGCGCCGGCGACAAATCCCTTGTACACCAGACCATCGAGCTGCTGGCGCAGGTCGGCCACCGAGCGTACGAGCAGCACGTTGGTGATAGTGCGTAACTTGCGATCGATCTCGTACCACGAACGCAGCACCGGCTCAAGCTGGATCAGCGCGTCGTAGAGTATGCCCGGCAGCTCAGATTTCGTACGCATGCGCAGCGCGTCGAAGGCGGCGCTGTCCCACGCCGGCCCGCCCGAGTCGATGACCACCTTGTCGATGCCGGCGGTCACGCAATCCTCGAGCAGGGGGGCCACCCCGCCGTGCGGGTTGCGGCTCAGCGCCAGCTTGGTCTGGTTGGAGAGCCGGCCCTGCATGGATTTCAGCGGTGGCGGGGCCACCAGGCGCAGCAGCTTCCTTGTCCCGCGCCACATCGCGCCCCACTGCTCGCCGGCGCTGTCCAGGACTCCAATCCCGACGGTGTCGCCCTCATCCACCAGAGCCGGATAGGCCTTGACCGTGTGGGAGCCGCGGGTCCGCTCGACAACCTTGGGCAGCGCGTCGAAGTCCCAGTCGGTCAACCCGTGCCGCTCCAGATCGTCGGCGGCCTCGGCGACCGCCGCCTGCGACCGGTCACGCAGCTGTTGCTTGAGCGCCACCAGATCCTTGCCTTCGGCGATGGCAAGGCCCTCGTCCTCCACCCGGAAGGTCATGCGCAGGTGGTCGGGTACCTGTGAGATGTCCCAAGCGTCCCGTGGCACCACCACCCCGGTGAGCCGCCGCAGTTCCTTCTCCAGGGCGCCCAGCAACGAACCGTCCGAGGGCGAGATTTGGGAGAGGACGTCGCGGGCGACGTCGGGCACGGGAACGAAGTTGCGCCGCAACGCTTTGGGCAGGCCGCGGATCAGCGCGATGACCAGGTCCTCGCGCAGCCCCGGCACCTGCCACTCGAAACCCAAGGGTTTGGGGGACACCTGGTTCAGCAGGGCGAGCGGGATGTGGACCGTCACCCCGTCGGCGGCGTCGCCCGGCTCGAACTGGTAGGTCAGCTCGAAATCGTCCCAGGTGGACGGGTACGCCTCCATCGAAACGTCTTTGGTGACAAGCAGTTCCTTGGGGAAGGTCAGCAGGTCCTTGGACGCCCGCTTCCACCACGCGTCAAAGTGCCGCCCCGACACCACATCCGCCGGGATCCGCTGATCGTAGAAAGCGAACAGGGTCTCGTCGTCGACGAGGATGTCGCGGCGGCGGGCCCGGTGCTCAAGCTCTTCGACCTCCTCGAGCAACGCCCTGTTCTCGTGGAAGAACTCGTGCCGGGTGTCCCAGTCGCCTTCCACGAGCGCATGCCGGATGAACAGCTCCCGGCTCAGAATCGGGGCGATCTGCCCGTAGTTGACTTTCCGCTTGGCCACAATCGGAAGCCCATACAGCAGAACCTTTTCGTAAGCGATCACCGCCGCCTGGTTCTTCTCCCAGTGCGGCTCGCTGTACTGCCGCTTCACCAAGTGCGAGGCCAGACTCTCGGCCCACTCGGGCTCGATTTTCGCCCCGACCCGGCCCCAGAGTCTTGACGTCTCCACGAGTTCGGCGCACATGACCCAGCGCGGGTTCTTGCGGAACAGCGCCGAGCCCGGCCACAGCGCGAACTTGGCGTTGCGCGCCCCGAAATACTCGCGCTTCTCCGCATCGTAGAGTCCAATGTGGCTCAGCAGTCCGGCCAGCAACGCTTGGTGCACCGACTGCGGCTCGGCGGGCTGGCTGTTGACGGTGAAGCCCAGCCCCCGGACTACCTGGCGGAGCTGGGCCTGCAGGTCCTGCCATTCGCGGACCCGGAGATAATGGAGGAACTCGGCCTTGCACATCTTGCGGAACTGGCTCGACGAGAGCTCCTTCTGCTGCTCCCTCAAGTAATTCCAGAGATTCAGATAGGTCGAGAAATCCGATTCCTTGTCCGTAAAGCGGGCGTGCTGTTGCTGCGCCGCCGCCTCCCGGTCCACCGGACGCTCGCGGGGATCCTGAATGGACAGTGCCGAGGTGATGATGAGAACCTCACGCACGCAACCGTTCTCGGCCGCCTCGAGCACCATCCGCCCCAGCCGCGGGTCGACCGGAAGCTGGGCGAGCTTGCGCCCGTTCGGCGTCAGCCTGCCGTTGTCGAGCGCCCCCAACTCGTGCAGCAGCGCCACACCGTCGGCGATCTGCCGCCGGTCGGGCGGGTCGATGAACGGGAACGCGGCCACATCGCCCAGCCCCAGCGCGGTCATCTGCAGGATGACGCTGGCGAGGTTGGTGCGCAGGATCTCCGGGTCGGTGTACTCCGGTCTCGACTCGAACTCCTGCTCCTCATAGAGCCGGATGCAGATACCGTCCGAGGTGCGGCCGCAGCGGCCCTTGCGCTGGTTGGCCGACGCCTGCGAGATGGGTTCGATCGGCAGCCGCTGCACCTTGAGCCGGTTGCTGTAACGCGAAATCCGGGCCGTGCCCGGATCGATGACGTACTTGATGCCCGGCACCGTCAGCGATGTCTCCGCCACATTGGTGGCCAGCACGATCCGGCGGCCGGTGTGGGGTTGGAAGACCCGGTGCTGCTCGGCCGTGGAGAGCCGGGCGAACAGCGGCAGGATCTCGGTATGGCGCAAGTTCTTGCGGCGCAACGCATCCGCCGTGTCCCGGATCTCCCGCTCGCCGCTGAGGAAGACCAGGATGTCGCCCGGCTTCTCCAGGCTCAGCTCGTCGACCGCCTCCAGGATGAGCTGGATCTGGTCCTGCTCCTCCTCGATCGTCGGTGGGCGGTATCTCACCTCCACCGGATAGGTCCGGCCCGACACCTCGACGATCGGCGCCCCACCGAAATGCCGCGAGAAGCGCTCCGGATCGATGGTGGCGGAAGTGATGATGACCTTCAGGTCAGGTCTTCGCGGAAGGAGCTTTTTGAGGTACCCCAGAATGAAATCAATATTCAGACTGCGCTCGTGTGCCTCGTCAATGATGAGCGTGTCGTAGTTGGTCAGGTTGCGGTCTCCCGAGAGCTCGGCGAGCAGGATGCCGTCGGTCATCAACTTGACGAGTGTGTCGTCGCTCACCTGATCCGTAAACCGGATCTTCCAGCCCACCGTACTGCCTAGCGGCGTCCCCAGCTCGTCCGCGATCCGCTCCGCCACCGTCCGCGCCGCGATCCTGCGCGGCTGCGTATGCCCGATCAGCCCCCGGATCCCCCGCCCCAGCTCCAGACAGATCTTCGGGATCTGCGTCGTCTTCCCCGAGCCTGTCTCGCCGGCGATGATCACGACCTGGTGGTCCCGGATGGCCGCCGCGATCTCATCCCTTTTCTGTGCTACGGGGAGTTCTTCCGGGTACCGGATACACGGCACCGAATCCCGCCGGAGAGCGATCCTCGCCTCAGCCGCGGCAAGCGCTTTGGGGTCGCCTCGCCGGCGCTGCCCTATCCCGCCCACCGTCCCCCCATCCCGCAACCCCAGCGGATCTGATCTCGGATCATCAGCCCGGACAGGCGCTCGCTCGTCTCGGGTTCACCGGCTGCTTGCCCATCATCTCGCAGCAAGGATATGCGCCAACCCCCGGTTACCTGCCAGCGGTTTTCCACAAGCACTTGGATCCGCGGATGCCCCTACATGAAATTTTCCGACCAACCACATAGCCGTCCTCAGGGCGATCGCCCACGGTCAGACACGTAACAATGACATCGGACAGCGGACGAAGCTCGCCCCAGCCAACGTCACGAAGGTGCTCTCCTCGCTTGAGCGGCTTGGTCTGGTCGAACGGCTGCAACCCGTCACCGCGTCGGCACGCAGCACCAAGACCGCGTACGCCATCTGCGACCAGTTCCTGCGGCTTCATTACAGGTTCGTGGAGCCGGCCAGGTCCCAGCTACGAACCAGAGCACTCGCCAGCGCCTACCTCACCGGCGCCGTGCTACCGCAGCTGGATCATCACACTTCGATCGCGTGGGAGGAGATCAGCCGCCAGTACGTCTTGCGCCACCTGCCTGGTGTGAGCGTTATCGGACGATGGTGGGGCCAGATACCCAGCGGCGAGGGGAGGCGGACCGAGGAGCGCGAGATCGATGTCGTCGGCGTCGACCAGCACCGCAAACCTGTCGTCTTCGGCATGTGCAAGTGGACCGGGGGAGAGGTCGACTTCGATGAGCTCAATCTGCTTGACCGCGTGGCCGCCCGGGTCGAAGGGGCCACCGGCCAGGAGCCGCGTTTCCTCTTCTCGCGCAAGGGCTTCACCAAGCGCCTCGCGGCGCACGCGGCTGCGGAAAAGAATATCCATCTCATAGAGCCAAGGGACATCTATAAATGAGCGAGCTTTAGAGTTGACGGCATGCGGGTTGGGATCGTTATCTTGCCGGACCGGCCTTGGCGTGAGGCCAAGGAGCTTTGGCGGCGGGCGGAGGCATACGGATTCGACCATGTCTGGACCTATGACCACCTGGGGTGGCGGGATCTGGTGGACGGGCCGTGGTTCGATTCGATCGCGACGCTGACGGCGGCGGCCCACGTCACCGAGCGGGTCAAGCTGGGCACGATGGTGGCCTCGCCCAACTTCCGGCACCCGGTGCACTTCGCCCGCGAGGTGACGACGCTTGACGACATCAGCGGCGGGCGGCTGCTGCTGGGCCTCGGCTCGGGTGGCATAGCCGGGTTCGACACCGTCGTGCTGGGGCAGGAGCCTCTGACGCCGCGCCGGCGCGTGGATCGCTACGGCGAGTTCGTGGAGGTTTTGCACCGCCTGCTGCGCGAAGGCACGGTGACCTACGAAGGCCGGTATTACAAGGCTATCGACGCGCGCTGCGAGATCAGTGAGCTGCCGCTGATCCTGGCGGCCGAAGGCCCGCGCTCGATGCGCATCGCGACCACCTACGGGCAGGGCTGGGTCTGCGGCGGCGAGGTGACCGACACCATCGAGAAGTGGTGGGCCTCGGTCGAAAAAGTGAGCCAGCGCAACCAGAAAAGCACCGAACGCTACCTGATCCTGGATCCGCGCTCCCCGGTCTACTCACTGTCCAGTGTGGAGTATTTCCGGGAGTCGCTGGCGCGGGCGGAGGAGCTGGGCTTCACCGACGTCCTCACCCACTGGCCGCGCGAATCGAGCTGGTTCGCCGGCGACGAGACAGTACTCGAAAGGCTACTCGCGGGTTAACATCTGTCCATGTCAGCGCTGAACAGTGTGCTTGCCGACCTGCACGACGAGAGCGACGATCTTGACCGGCTGGTCAGCGTGCTGCCCGTGGCCGACTGGGCGACCCAGACACCCGCGCCGGGATGGACCATCTCCCACCAGGTCGCCCACCTGGCCTGGACCGATCATGTGTCCCGGCTGGCCATCACCGATCCCGTGGCGTTCGCTGAGGTTCTGGCCCAGGCGCTTGAGGATCCCGGGGGCTTCGCCGACGCGGGCGCCAATGAGGGGGCGGCGCTGAGCCCGGGAGAGTTGTTGGCGCGCTGGCGTTCCGGGCGGGCCGCGCTGGCTGTGGCGCTGGCCGAGGTACCAGATGACGCCAGAATTCAATGGTTCGGCACCCGGATGAGCGCGACCACCATGGCGACCGCCCGCATCATGGAGACATGGGCGCACGGCCAGGACGTCGCCGACGCCCTGGCGGTAAACCGCGAGCCCACCGCGCGCATCAAACACGTCACCTGGCTTGCCGTGCGCACCCGCGACTTCGCCTTCCAGGTCCACGGCCTCACCCCGCCCGCCGAACCGTTCCGCGTCGAGCTGACCGCGCCCTCCGGCGAGCTATGGGAGTTCGGGCCGCCCGGCGCCGCCGAACGGGTCAGCGGCCCGGCCGTGGACCTGTGCCTGCTGGCCACCCAGCGCCGCCACCGCAACGATCTGGCCCTGGTGGCCGCGGGCGCCAACGCGGACAAGTGGCTCGACATCGCCCAGGCCTTCGCCGGCCTGCCCGGCGCCGGCCGCGCACCGACGGGCGCCTGACGAGGTATTGCCAGCGCACGGTCGACTTGTCGCGCATCCGGTTCGCCGATCCGGCGGCGTTTGGAGATCGGCACGGCCACGCCGGCACCGAGCTCATGACCAAGGTCGACAACGGAATGCGGCGGCGGCTCAACCTTTGACGGCCTCGAGCATGGTGGACATCGCCGGGTCGAGGGCGGTGGTGGTGGTCATCATGGCGACGAACTGGTGGGTGTGCCAGGCGACAAGCTGGTCGCGGGAGCAGAACTTGTCCTGAAGCCAGGAGAGGGTCGAGCCCTCGACGACCGCGATCCACGTCTGCACGGTGATCGTCGTCAGCGGCGTCGGGTTGGTTATGCCGGCCCGGCCGAAGATCTCGGCCAGCGCGTGGTGCCGGACGGCATCGATGAGAGCGTCCGTATCGGACGGGGTTACCACGACGGCGCCCGTGCGCAGCAGCGCCAGGTAGGTCGGCGCGTAGTTGCTGGCGAAGTCGACGAAGTCGGTGACCGAGGCGGTCAGCTGCTCCAGCAGGGTTCCGGAGCGGCTGAGCGTGAACCGGGCGATCAGATCATCCGTCGCGGCGCGCAGGGCGGCGACGTGGATCGCCTCGGTGCTGGGAAAGTAGCGGTACACCAAGGCGCGCGAGACGTCGGCCTGCTCGGCGATGTCATCGATCGACACCTCGGACGGCGGCCGCCGCGCGAACAGGCTCAGCGCGGCTTCGATCAGATGCCTTCGCCGGGCCTCAGGTGACATCCTGCGGGGTGTTCTCGGTTCAGGTGGCACAACTCATGATCCCACCGATGAAGGCACGCGCGCGATCCGCCACGAATCGAGGATTTGTCAAGGGTACCCAGTGACCCTCGGCCACCGTATGAACCTGACCATCCGCGATGGTCTGCATCTCCACTCCCACAAAGCGATCCCGCGTCGGCGCGATCACCTGCACCGGCGTCGCCAGAGCCCCGGCCGCCCGGTGCCCGGCGAAAAGGTTGGCGCGGTACAGCTTCAGGCCGTGCTTGACATCCTCGTGGCTGACCGGGTGCCCCCGGTGCGAAGGGTCGATGAGGTCGACGGCCAACCGCAGCAACCCGATCCGCGAGACCACCTCCGCCGCGTACGGTATCTGGAAAAACAAGAGATAGCTGCTTTTCAGCGATTGGCGGTGCAGGCGATGAGAACGCATCCACTCCCGGGCCCGCCCCAAGTCCGGCCCCGAGATCGAGGTGAACGAGGCGGCCCGCAGCCCGTTGGCGAGCGCGTGCCACACCGCCACCGATCCCCAATCGTGCGCGATGATGTGTACATCTTCTTTGACCCCAACGGCTTTGAGGTCCTCGGCCAGCCGCTCCAGCCGGTAGGCCCGTGTCGCCTTTGGTCGGTCGGACTGTCCGGCGCCGCGCAGGTCGAACGTGACGACCCGGAAGTCCGCGGCGAGTTCCCTGACCACACCGTCCCAAAGGGCGGAGCTGTCCGGGAACCCATGCACGCAGACGACGGTTGGCCCGGCCGCGTTCCCCCTCTCCCGGACAGCCAGCCGCGTGCCGTCATCGGAGATGAGGCTCGACATGCCGTCATCTTAGAATTCGTGTCAATAGCTTGCCGCGGGCGGGCCCGCCGCACCGCGCTCCCCCGTTCATAAGCCACGCTGGGAGGGAACCGCCCGCGTGATGAAAGCGAATCGGGTCGCTACAGCCAAGTCAACGAGGCGTCGCCAAGTTGCGGGAACCCGCCCATGATCCGCGACGGGTTGCGGGATCCCGCAACCCGTGTATCACGAGTTGGAATACGGGCAACATGACCTTCGGCCGATGTGATTATCTCGTTGGCGTGGCGCCCATCCTGAGCCGAGCGGGCCTGACCGCCGACGCGGACCTGGTCTACCGCGCCCTTGTCCGCTTTGGACAATCGCGCTCCGCCGCGCTCGCGGGCGATCTGAGCCTCAGCCACGGCCGCGTCCTGACCGCCCTGGCCAGCCTGCTCGCCGCCGGCCTGGTGAGCACCAAAGGCGAGGGCACCCGGCGGAGGTGGTCGGCCGGCGCCCCCAAGGACCAAACACCCCTCCTCCCAAGAGATTTGCCTGGCAATCACCCAGCGCCAACCAGAACCACCGGGCAATTGCCAGGCAAGTCCACCTACGTGCCCGGTCCGTACCCAGCCCAGTTCCAGGCGCTCACCGAGGTGCACCCGCTCGGCGACGACCTGCGCCACCTGACCAGCCGCCCAGCCGCGCAGCGCCGCCTCGACGAGCTCTACCGCCGGGGGCCTAGGGAGCTGCTGAGCATCGCCCCCGAGTCGAGCTGGGACGACGCCGCCATGACGGCGGCCGCGCGGGCCACCCACTGGATGGCCCACAACGGCGTGTTCATGCGCGAGCTGGGCACCCAACGGCTCAACCCCGATTTTCTCGTCCCCTATGGCGGGCTCCGGCTGCCGACCGACACCTACCGCCGCCTCACCGGCGCGCCCATGAAGTTGATCATCATTGACCGGCGGGTGGCATTCTTTCCGGTCGATCCCGGTAATCTCGAACGTGGCTACCTGGAGGTCTCCCAGGCTCCGATCGTCGAGTCCCTGGCCGCCCTGTTCGAGAAGCACTGGGCCGAGGGCAAGACGGACACCGACAACCTGGCGGAGGAACCGATGAGCGGTTTCCAGCTGAGCCCGCGCGAGGAGGCCGTCGTCGAGCAGCTGGTGCTCGGCCACACCGACGCGACCGCGGCCCGGGCGCTGCACATCAGCGAGCGGACCGTCTCGACCATCGTGCGCTCGCTCATGGAGCGGCTGGATGTGCGCAACCGCTTCCAGCTCGGGGTGGCGTTGGGAAGGCTTGACGCCGCGCCCCTTCCCCCGCCGGCGGGCAGGGAAAGGGGCAAAGACCTCAATCAGCGATCCGGAACCGGGACATAGGCGCGCTTCTGCGCACCGGTGTAGACCTGGCGGGGACGGCCCAGCTTGGTCTGCGGGTCGCTTATCATCTCGCGCCACTGCGCGATCCACCCGGGCAGCCGGCCCAGCGCGAACAGCACCGTGAACATCTTGGTGGGGAAGCCCATCGCCTTGTAGATGACGCCGGTGTAGAAGTCGACGTTGGGATAGAGCTTGCGCGCGATGAAGTAGTCGTCCTTGAGCGCGATCTCCTCGAGCTTCATCGCTATGTCCAGCAAGGGATCCGGCTTGTGCAGCTTGGCCAGGATGTCCTGCGCAGCCTTCTTGACGATCACGGCGCGGGGATCGAAGTTCTTGTACACCCGGTGGCCGAAGCCCATCAGGCGTACGCCCTCCTCCTTGTTCTTGACCTTGGTGACGAAACCGGCCACGTCGCCGCCGTCCTGGCGGATCTCCTCCAGCATCTCCAGCACGCTCTGGTTGGCCCCGCCGTGAAGCGGCCCGAAGAGCGCGTTGACGCCGGCGGAGACCGACGCGAACAGGTTGGCCTGGCTCGACCCGACCAGCCGCACGGTCGACGTCGAGCAGTTCTGCTCGTGGTCGGCGTGCAGGATGAACAGCTGATCAAGCACCCGCACCAGGTCCGGGTCGATGTCGTAAGCCGCCGCGGGTACGCCAAAAGTCATCCGCAGGAAATCCTCGACATAACCGAGCCGGTTGTCCGGGTAGAGCAGCGGCTGGCCGATCGACTTCTTGTACGCGTAGGAGGAGATCGTCGGCACCTTGGCCATGAGCCTGATCGTGGACAGGTCGACGTGCTCGGCGTCGAACGGGTCGAGGCTGTCCTGGTAGAAGGTGGACAGCGCGCTCACCGCCGATGACAGGACGGCCATGGGGTGGGCGTCGCGCGGGAACCCTTCGAAGAACCGGCGCATCTCCTCGTGCAGCAGGGTGTGCACCCGCAGGCGGCCGATGAAGTCCTCGAGCTGCGCGGCGGTGGGCAGCTCACCATAGATCAAAAGGTAGGAGACCTCGAGGAAGGTGGATTTCTCGGCCAGCTCCTCGATCGGGTAGCCGCGGTAGCGAAGGATCCCGGCATCGCCATCGATGAACGTGATCGCCGACTCGCAGGCGGCTGTGTTGATGAAGCCGATATCGAGGGTGACGTGCTCGGTCTCCTTGAGCAACGCGCTGATGTCCATGCCCGACGGACTCTCGGTTCCCTCTCGCAGTGGCAGCGGTAGCTCGCCTTTGGGGTGTTTCAACAGGAACTCGGACATGCCTTCACTCCGGGTCTCGGTCGGCTCGTTCGCAAGGTCATCGCATTTTCAGCGTACGACCCTACGGTCGAGGGCGTCACTGCATCCCACGTTTGCGAACGTTCCATACTGTGTTGTGTACAACACCGTCCGTATGCCGGTTTCAAAGATACTCGTCCCGTTTAAAACCACCCTCTCCGGGCCAATCGGGCAGCCCCGATCTCGCCTGACGCGGCCAAGGTCACCGCGGCCTCGGGCCACAGCTCGGCCAGGCGTTTGCCCACGTGCGAGCGGATCGGCTCGGAGTGCGCGAGGACGCTGCCGGCCAAGACGATCGGCGCGGCATCGCCCGGCGCGCGGACCTGCCCGGTGGTCGCGACCAGGTGTCGGGCCGCCTCGTCCACAATGGACAATGCCAGCTCGTCGCCGGCCAGCGCCGCCTCGGTGACCAGCGGAGCCAGGCCGCCCAGTTCGCGCGGTGGCCGGGCGTGCACGGCGACGACGAATCCATCAGGATCCGTTTCGCCGACGGCATTTGCCACTCTTTCTATCAACATTCCCTTGGTACCAAGGGAAAGCGCGCGTGCCGTGAGAGAGGCGGCCTGGCGTCCCAGCCAGAAGCCCGAGCCCAGATCGCCCAGCAGCCAGCCCAGCCCGTCGGCGACCCGCACCTGCGTGAACCCGTCGACCTCGGCGGCGGCCGCACCGGTGCCCGCGATCAGGACCGTGCCCCGGCAGGCGGTAGTGCCCGCCGCGAACGCGACGACGACGTCGCCGACGACCCGCAGCGGGCAGTCAAGCCCCAAGGTGGGCAACAACTTCTCGAAGATGTCCGAGCCCGCCGCCCCGGCCGCGCCCACCACCGCCGCTTCGATCCGGTCACGGTCCACATTGGACAAAGCGGCGGCGATGGCGCCGGAAACGTTGGCCCGGGCCACCTCGGGTGGGACCGCGACCGGGTTTCCGGCACCCGCGCGGCCATAGCCCACGCGGGTGCCGTCGGTCGTGGTGACCAGCGCCCGGGACGCCGTGCCGCCGACATCAACCCCGAGGACGAGCCTCATCCTGCCGCCTTCATCTTGCCGCCTTCATCTTGCCGTGATGAGATCATTGTGACGCCCACAGCGCGTAATCGGTGTTGGATCACTGCGAGCGCCACAACGATTGTGAGTGGTCAGCAGCGGCCGAGATCCTCCCACTGGGCTGTCCAGCCCGGTTCACTGCCCTGCGTCCACCAGCGCGCCCGCCACAGATGCACCCCATCGCCCGACTTGGGACCATTGGGGTCACCGTTGCGGCTGCGCTCCCACTTCACCCGCGAGCCCGCGGTGTAGGCGGTCGAGAACTGCCATGTCGCGACGCCGGTGCAGCCCACAGGCCCACCGGTCGGTGACGACGACGGGCTCGGTGACGACGGCGGGCTCGGTGACGACGGCGGGCTCGGTGACGACGGCGGGCTGGCGGTCGGTGATGCGGTCGGGCAGGTGCCACCGCCCGTGCCGACCGTGTCGATGTGGCCGACTCCCGAGGCGCGGTAGGAGGCGACGCGGGCGTTGGCCTGCGCCGGGGTCAGCACCTCGCCCGCCGCGTGCAGCAGGTAATCCACCTGCTGGCGGTAGGTGGCCATGCCACCCAGATGCGCTGCGGTGTCGATGAACCACAGGTTGAAGTTGATGGACATCACGGTCTCTGGGTAGTAGATCCCGCTGTGGTCGGCGATCGGCACGCCGTCGATGAAGTACCTCACGTGACCGGCCGAGACGGTGAACATCAGGTCGTGCCAGCCGTTGTAGGACTGCCTCTGTTCATTGTGGACATTGACGGCCTGCCACGGCTCGGGGTTGTAGGTCTCCCACGTGGTCTCGTAGAAGATGTTGGCTGGTTCGCCCCACCCGCCGTTGGGCAGGTACTCGAAGTCGATCTCGCCGTAGCTGGGGTCCATGGGCGCGTTGAGGGGCGTGATGGTGAAGAACGTCTCCACCAGGTGATCGCCGTCCGAGCCCGAAACCGGTGCGTCGCTGAACTTCACGCGCGCGGCATAGGTACCCTCGAAAAATTTGCGTTGATGAAAGAACTCCGCCTGGCTCGTGCCGGCGCCGGTTCCATCCGTCGATGCCTGCAGCTGCAGTGATTTCGCGCCGTCGACGGTGGGGAACGAGATGTTGGAGGCCGGCCACGCCGCGCCGGGCACGCCCGGACCGCCGGCGGTGGTGCGCACGGTCCATCCCCGTTGGGAGATAAGGGGATCGGACGGTCCGCTGTAGTTGAAGTCGTCGAACAGGGCCTGGCAGACCGCCGCTACGGTGGGCACGGCGGCGCCGCCGGACGATGCCCCGGCGAAGGTGACGGCGGCTACGGTGCCGGCCGTCAGGGTTACTAGCGACGCCGTTGCGCCGGCTAGCAATGATCGCTTCCTCATGTTGGCTCCTACCTGGGCTTTTATCTGCGTACGCCGTACGCGCTACTGCGTAGAGCGCACGCAAAAGACACCCAGCTCAGCGCAGAGCGCCGGCGGTGAGGCCGGCACGTATCTGCCGTTGGAACAGGACGTACGCCACGAGTACGGGCAGGATCGCGATGACCAGACCGGCGAACAACCCGCTCCAGTCGCTGCGATAGCCCTGGCTGACGGCGAGGGAGGCCAGCCCTTGCGCCAGCACGTAGCGATCCGGGTCGGGGTTGAGGACCAGCGGGAGCAGGTACTGGTTCCACAGCCCCAGGAAGTTGAAGATGCCGACGCTGACCAGGCCCGGCCGTGCCATGGGCAGCATCACCCGGAAGAAGACCCCCGCGTGTGAGCAGCCGTCGATGAAGGCCGCTTCGGCGACCGCGGCCGGAAGACCGCGGAAGAAGGCGTGCAGGAAGAAAACCGTGAACGGCAAGGCATACGCCGCATAGACAAGGATCAGTCCGTGATACGTCCCCAGCATTCCCAGCTGGTTCACCACGAAGAACAGCGGCACCAGCGCCAGAAAGACCGGGAACAGCATGCCCGCCACGAGCGTGTAGTAAATGAACCTGTTGCCGAAAAACTTATAGCGTGCAAGGCAATACGCCATCAGCGACCCCAGGAGCATGGTCAGGAACAGCGCCCCGCCCACCACCACGACGGTATTGAGCAGATATCTCCCGATCGATGCCTGCTCCCACGCCCGCGCCCAATTCTCCCATCTCAAGCGAGACGGCAAACTCCAGGGGCTGTCAAAGATTTCGGCGTCGGTCTTGAGCGAGGACATCACCGCCCACAGCAGCGGCAGGGTGACGACGGCCGCCCAGCCCAGCAGCACCAAGTGGAGAAAACGTGCCCTCACACCGATCACGCGGTCTCCACCGCCTCCCGCTTGGTGGCCCGCAACGTGAACACGGCGAGCGTGAGCGTCAGGAAGAAGATGGCGACGCCCATCGCGGACGCGTAGCCGTATTTCCCGTAGGTGAAAGCGTTGCGGTACAAGGAAAGTCCCATGACCTCGGTGCTGCCGTCCGGACCGCCCGGCCCGACCGTCATGATCTGCACCAGGGCGAACCCGTCCAGCGCCGCGATCCCCAGATAGATGAACGCCACCTGGACGCTGTCCCAGATCAGCGGCACCGTGATCCGCCGGAACACCGCGAACGGCCCGGCGCCGTCGAGGGCCGCGGCCTCATACAGGTCCACCGGGATCGACTCCATCGCCGCCGAGAACAGGACCACATAGAAGCCGACCGCCGCCCAGACCATCGCGGCGATCACGCACCACAGCGCCAGATCCGGCTCCGCCAGCCACGAGCGCCTCAAGGAAGCGAGCCCGACCGCGCGGAGAAACCCGTTCAGCAGCCCCGAATTCGGGGTGTACACGAACTGCCATAGCACGGCGATGATGGCCACACTCAACAACTGCGGGAAGAAATACACCACCCGATATGGGCGTGTCCCGCGGCGGCCGGTCGCCGCCGCGAAGAACAGTGCCAGCGCGATGGTGCCCAGCGGCACGGCAAGCAACAGCAACCCGTTGTGGCGCAACCCTTTGAGAAAAAGCGGATCGCGCAGCAACCGGCCGAAATTCTCCAGCCCCACCAAATGAACGTCGCTCGACACCCCGTTGAAGTCGGTGAACGCCAGGTAGAACGCTTGCGCGTACGGCGAAATCACGAACACGCCGTACAGCACCAGCGGCGGGATCATCGCTCCGGCCAGGAACCGGTACTTGCCGGGCCGCACGGCGCCACTCACCCTTGCCGGGTGTGCTTCTTCAGCGACGCGTCGGCGCGCACGTCGTCGGCGGCCTTCTGCACCCGCTCCGCCCACTGCTGCGGGTTGACCCGCTTGGCCAGCAGCTCGCCGGTGGCGTCGTCGAGCGCCTTGGACAGCGGCGCATACCAGGTGCGGAACCGGTAGCCGAACACGTTCGGCCCGGCCGCCTTGACCGCGTCGGCCACCGACTGCAGGCCGCTGCTGAGCGTGAGCCCGTCGGTCGCGCCGGCCACGACCGGCAAAGCCTTGGCGCTCTGGGCAAAACCCCTGGAGACCTGGCGGGAGAAGAGCAAGCGGAGATACTCCAGGCCGCCTTGGGCATTCTTTGCTTTCTGTGGTACCAGGAACGCCTCGCTCGAGGCGGCCATGACCGCCCCGTTGGGCAGCTTGTCCGACCCGCTCAGAGCGGGGACAGTCCCCATCACCATGTCGAACCCCGCCGGGGTCACTTGCTGCTGCTCGCCCTCGAGCCACGACCCGCACGGGATGAAGGCCGCCTGCCCTTTGCACCAAGCGTTCTGCGCCTCGGTGTGCGACAGTGCCTCGGATCCGGCCATGATGTGTCCCCGCACCGCCAGCTGGTATATGGCCTCGGCCGCCGCGAGCATCGCCGGGCTCTTCCACGCGTTGGGTTCGAGGTTGTCGATGGAGCGGACCAACTCGTGCCCGCCGGCCTTGGCCGCCAAGGACACCAGCGGGTCGCAGATGTACTCCGGGTACTTGCCCTGCCAGGTCCAGGGGGCGATGCCCGCCTTCTTGATCTCCTCATTGAGCGTGAGCATCTCGGCCCACGTCTTGGGATAGGTCCAGCCGTGCTTGGCGAACAACGACTTCGAGTACCAGACCCCCCACAGCACCGAGGAATAGTTGAGAATCAGCACCTTTCCATCGAAGGTGCCCTCCTCCACCACGCCCGGCATGAGCGTGTCACGCACCTTCCTGGCCGGGTCGTCAAGGCTCGGCGCGTCAAGCAGTTCCTTGAGATCCCGCAACTTTCCCGATGACACCAGCGTCGCCAGGTCCAGCCGTCCCGCGCCGCTGTTGTCGACGACGTCCGGCGGGGTGTCGGCGATGAAACGGGGCTGCAACACCTCACCCACGCGCTGGATGCCCTTGTGGTCCACCTTGGCCTTGGGATACCGCTGCTGGTAAAGGGTTCCGGCCTCTTTCGCGTACTGGTCGCCGTACCCACCCTTGAAAATGACCACCTCAAGCGGCGCATCCTCCGCGACCCCAAGGGGGTTTGCCGCGCTCACGCCGCCCTTGCCGCCCGCATTGTCGGCGGTGCCGGCGGTCGCGCACGCGCCCAACGACGCGGCGGCCGCGCCCAAGAGTAGAACTCGTCGAGTAGGCTGCATTTTCAGCCCTTCCGGTTCGAGGGGTTATTGAATGGCGGCGTGTCGGTTGCCCCCGACCGCCGCCTTTTAAGTAGTTCAGGCGGTGCGCCGGATCCTTCCGGCGTACTTCGCCTCCAGGGTCAGGTTGTGCTCAAATCCGCCGGGGATGTTGGCGGATAGGTAGATGGGCGGCTTCTCGCCGCGCGCTTCGATGATCGAGGCGACTTCGGTGACGATGAGTTGGGCGAGCACGGCGGTGGTGACTGAGGAGACCGCGCCGGTCTGGTTGGGCAGGATGACGTCGCCGAACGGCGCTCCATTGTCGAGCACGACGTCGGCGATCTCGGCCAGCCGTTTGCCGCTGGGGTGCAGCGGTTCGGCCCGGCCGGTGTGCTCCATGGACGTGAAACCTATTAACTGGTGGCCTTTTTGTTTCACGTGCAACGCGAGTTCCACGACGACACCGTTGATACCGGAGTTGGAGGCGATGACGAACACGTCGTTGTCGTGCACCGGTGCCAGTTCGTAGAGCCGCTTGGCGACGGTCGGGTCCCGCTCCAGCAGCGGATCCTCCAGAGTGGACAGCGGCTCGTCGCCGTAGAGCACCAGATCGCGCAGGGCAATCTTGTTGGTGGGCACCAGCCCACCGGCGCGCCCCGCGATCTCCATCGCCAGCGCCTCCGAATGGCCGCTACCAAAGGCCTGCACCACCCCGTCGGCGTCCAAACACGACACGATGAGCGCGGCCGCCTCGCGGATCCGCTCCCGCTGACCCTCGCCGACCCGGCGCACCAGTGCGGTGATCCGGTCCAGATACTCCGTCATGCTCTCCCCTTCGCGTTGCGGCGCTTGGTTTCCTTGTCATGCAGGCGGTGTGCCTCCACGGCCCGCGCGGTGAGCTCGAACGCCTCGGTGGTGCGCTCATAGGTCCGCTGCGCCACCGCGACATAGATGAGGTCGAGCGCCATCAGCTGCGAGTGCAGCGCCGACAATGCCGCCAGGCGGAACGTGGTCTCGTGCACCGCCGTGGTGAGCGTGATGTCGGCGGTCTCGGCCAGTGGCGACCGATCGAAGGACGTCACCGCCACGGTCAACGCACCCTGCGATCCCGCCTCCGCCAGCACCTCTATGACCTCGCGGGTGCGCCCGCTGTGCGACAGTCCAATCGCGACATCGGCCGGTCCGAGCAGCGCCGCGTTGGTCAGCGCCTTGTGCCCGTCCTCCCGGTGCCACACCGGAATCCTGATGCGCTCCAAGCGAAACGCCATCTCACGGGCGGCGGTGCCGCTGCTGCCCAGGCCGAACAGCTCCACCCGCGAGGCGGTGGCGATCGCGTCGGCGACGCGGGCCACCATGGCGAGGTCCAGCCGCGCCGCCGTTTCCTGGATCGCCCGCGAGTCGGCGCTGGAGATGATGCTCAGCACCCGGTCGAGCGGGTCGCCGGGCTCGATCTCGCGATCGATGTCGGTCTCCCATCGCGCCTGCGCCTCGCGACCGCTCTCGGTCGCGATCGCCACGCGAAGCGCCGCGTAGCCCGGGAAACCGAGCACCCGGCAGAAGCGCGTGATCGTCGCGGTCGAGGTGCCGGAGCGCTCGGCGAGGTCCACAATGGACGCTCGCGCCGCCTCGGCCGGATCCTCGAGGATGCGCTCGGCCACCCGCTGCAAGGCGTCGGGCAGTGTCGCCAGCTCCATCCGCAGCCGGCCGATGACGCCCTGGGTCTGCACGCCGTTTTTTCTCCCGCCCCCCTGCCCTTCGGGCCCGCCCCCCATACGACAATTCCTTTCACCTCGATCCGGCGGTCGGCGGTACCAAGGAAAAAAACGGGCCAAGCTCACCGTCGGCGAACGTGATTTCCTCAGCGCCCGCGGGTAAACCGCTCGTGGCGAGCTATCAGACCAAGAAGTTGCCGGCGGGTTTGCTCGGTTTCGACACAGAAGTCACGGTCCGGAATCCGGGCGGGGTGGCGAAAAACGGATGGACCGTCGTGCTGAGGATGCCGGATGCGACGGCGGTCGAGAATCGCTCGGCGGGCGTGGTGACGGTGCGGCAGCAGGGCGATGTGGTGACGGTGACGCCGGTCACGGCGCTGCCCGCGGGCGGCGGCGTGACCTTCACGGTCCGGTTCCCGGCCCTGCTCGCGCTCGACCAATCGATCAAGTCGTGCACGATCGACGGGCAGGCTTGCACCGCGGGCTGATCGGGTACACTTGTTCGGTTGTACACGACACCAGGGGGTGACAGGTTTCGACATTGCCTGCTGAGGCAGGGGAAGCGAGCCGAGGAAGCCGACGTCGTCTCGAGAATCGTTCGTCGGAAAACAATAAGCGCCAAGCCAATGCGCGCTCAGCTTGCACTCGCCGCCTAAGGCGATTTAGCAGGCTAGTCGGTCTGGGAGGGCCTACGGCCCAGTTCACCGGCTTCAGCTAGTAGGCTGGCCGACTCGGTCCTGTTGGGGGGCTGGGAAGGCGAGATCAATCCCGACTGGGCCCGTCACATCGACTTGCTTGCGTGATCGGTGGGGCCGAGCAGAGACACAGCAAGCTGCGCTCGGAGAAGCCCTGGCAACGCGGTGATGGACCCGGGTTCGATTCCCGGCACCTCCACCAGATGTTCGTTAGTCAAACCCCGGCTCGAGGAAGCCGGGGTTTCTAGCGTGTGGAGGTTCTTGACGGTGTCGGTGACTTCGTCGGTGGCGACGTACGGTCCGCCGGGGTCCATGTCGACGAACATCTTGACCTCAAACCACCCACGCTACGGTCATCTGGTGCTCCAGAAGGGCAGACAGGCAATCTGCGGGTGTTTGGATCATGGCGCGTCGGCCGGTAACCTAGCGGCGGTTATTGAAGCGAGGCCATCGCATGGGTTGGCGCCGTCGTTGGGGGCGTCTGGGGCGAGATTGCGTCAACCGCTGTTGTTGTGACCGGACGGTCGAGTGATGGGTGCATACCCTGGCCTGCGGAATGGTCGCTGGTGCGGTTGTCGATGCCGGGGTCGCGTTGGCGATGCGGGTAGTGGGGTTGGTGGGGTTGGTCGCTGGTCTTGGTCAGCGTTGAGGGTGCGGGCCGCCGCCGCGCCGGCGGGGGTGTCGTCTCGTGTCGAGGCCGGCGACGAGGGTGTTGAGGCCGGCTGCGAACCGTTCGTCGCGGTTGTTGAGCCAGACGTGTTCGCCGAGGGCGACCAGGGTGGGGAAGCGGTCGGTCGGCAATGACCGCAGGAACGCGTGGAGCTTTTTTCTGGTCGCGGCGTCTTGGACGCGCTGCTCGTTGACGGAGGCGGGGCTGCTTAGGGCGAAGCCGAGGGTGTAGTCGTAAACCAGGGCGAAGGCCAGGCCGGTTTCCCGTTCGGGTAGGCCGGCCGCGTGCATTGTTGCGAGGAACGCCTCGGCCAGGGTAAGGGAGGCAGGGCCGAGGGGATCGCGGGTTTTGAGCAGTCCGGCGATGCCGGGGTGGTTCTCAAGGACCGTGCGTAGCCGGTGCGCGAGCACCTTGACCCGCTCGGTCCAGGCGAGGCGGTGATCGACCTGGCAGTCGACCTCGGCCAGCACCCCGTCGAGGACGAGGTCGTGGAGTTGCTCCTTGTTGCGCACGTGGCGATACAGCGCCCCGGTAACCACTCCTAGACGTGTGGCAAGGGCGCGCATGCTCAACGCGTCCACGCCGTCAGCACCGATGACCGTGAGGGCCTCGGCCACGACCTGTTCGCGGGTCAGCGAGCGGCGACGGTTCTCTTTGCCGGCGGGAGGGACGAACCACAGCGCCTGCGAGCCCGCATCGTCAACGGCTGCCTGTCGTTGCTGGGCCACGTTCGCCTCCAGAAACGTTTGACTGTGAACGGCGTTCACTATATAGTGAACAGTGTACTCGGAAGCGAATGTCGTTCACTTAGCCGTTTTCTTGCCGGGTCGCCGGGCCGCCGGTCCGGCCAGATGCAAGGGAGGACGACATGACAGTTGTTACCGGCTGGGACGTGTTCGAAGACATGCGCGATGCGCAGGATGAACTGCTGCGACTGAACCGGCTGCGGGCACAGGGGCAAGGTCTGCTCGGCCAGTATTACGGTGCAGGCATTGCCAAAGCGGCGTGGGCGCCGGCCCTGGACATCACCGAACGCAAGGACGCCTACCTGGTGGCCGTTGAGCTCCCCGGGGTCGGGATCGACGACCTGGAGATCACATTCCAGGACGGCCTGCTCACGATCCAAGGCGAACGGCACGATGCGCACAACTCGTCCGAGGAAAAGGTGCATCGAATCGAACGCCGCTACGGCCCCTTCCTTCGCTCGATCACTCTGCCCAGCCATGTCATGGCGGATGCGATCGAGGCCTCGGCCCACGACGGCGTGCTGCAAATCCTGGTACCCAAGGCGGCGGAAGTACAGGCCAAACGCATCCACGTACGCACCAGCCAGAAACACGCCGACCCGGCACCGGCCCTCGAAGGCAAAACCAGCAACTAACAACGCACCAGGGAAACAAGACGTCTCCCGCCGCCACCGCCGGACAAACGGTGACGGCGGCAGACGCTTCCAGCGCCAGCGAGATGACATAGCTCAGCCTTTGGCGGGGCTCGATCGAAAACGACCGTCTGCCATCGCCCTCCGCAAGGCCGACGCCGGATGATCATAGCGTTGAGCGGCAGACAGCCTGCCATTCTCCTCCTCAACGGTTTCCGCTGAAGGTTCCCTTACGGGAACCGGATCATCGCTCGCTCCGCTCGCGTGATCGTTTTCTCGGTGGTGCGGGTTGGGATCTGAGACGTCGTTGCCGTTGCCCGAAAAGCGCCCTCATTGAGGAGGGCAACGCCTTCGATCGCTGGGGTTGAGATCGGCACCAGGGCCTCGGTCGGCGCCCGGACGACCTGCCGTCGGTGTTCGACAAAGCCGTCGGCAAGCTGCCGACATGAACGGTGCAGGACGGCGGTTTGTTGTGTCTTGCAGGCAATGATGGGAAGACAACGAATTGAGTAATGCGTCGCAATACGACGCCGCGACCACCTCGAGTCCGCCGGCTCGTCAACAGATCTTGCCCACAGGCGACACCTACCAAGCGGTGGACCGCCTGCGGCAACATGTGACGATGGTGCTGCAATCGAGTTGCCGCTAGCCGGTGGGGCGCGACTGCATGGCCTGCAACGACCACTTGTTGCCGTCAGGATCGCGGAAATAGACGAAGTTGCCCCACGGCTGAACGTCGACCTCGCTGGCATCGACGTCCACATCGCGCAACTGCCTGCGGGCCGTCTCAGCGTCGGCAACCACAACCTGGATCGCCTGTGTGCCGGGCGCTATGTCGGTGATGCCGTCGCCGATCACGATAGAGCAGGCCGAGCCGGGCGGTGTCAGCTGTACGAACCGCAGCCCTTCATGCACACGATGGTCATGGTCGGCGTGGAAGCCCACCCTCTCATAGAACTCCTTGGCTCGGTCGACATCGGTCACCGGAACCGGGATGAGTTCGATCTTCCAATCCACCGTCCTACCGTACGACGTGCTCAGGGCACTCCGCTGCCTTTTCGCGATCGTCCAACAATGCCCGCGCCGCCGGGCACAGCCCTCATCTCCACACCGCTTCTTCCCTCAAAGGGTGACCAACGACGGCGGGTCACCCGAGGGGTCTGGGTCGGGAACCGAAATTCTGACCGGCGTGCTCAAGGCGACAGTGCGTGACCCATCAGGTCGAAACCCCAAGCGCCAGACTCGGTGACAGGCTCCACCACCCAGAAAAAGATGCGGCGTCGGCGGGCGACCCGCCCCCCATTTTCACGCCTGCATGGCGTCTCGAAAGAGAAGGTTTACTCGGTGCGGGTTCCCGAAAGGCGCACCGACAGAAGATCGCGTCGCGGAGCGTGGACAGGCTGGCGAGATCGGCGGCGTTGCGTTCGTTCTTGACCCGCCGCTGCGCGTCTACGGGACTACGGAGTCCATGAGTCGAGGTTCTCCGCACGACTGGCGATAGCGCGCAACATCGCGACACCGTAGGTCGCGTCATAGAGCCCCAACGGCAACGACAGGTACCTGAGGGTCGGCGGCGCGTAGTTGGCGCGCGTCCGTACCAGTAGCCGCGACAGGCGCCCGGGCAGGCCGTTGATGGCCAGCGTCCAGGTGAAGTCGATGTACGTTCCGGCGTCGAGTAACTGCTGCTCGATCTTCTGTGCCGAGGTCGGGTCCGCGATGTCAATTGGGCTTCCGCGTCGGGGGTGTCGGATCGAGCGGTACACCAGAGCGTGTGGTGAATCGACGTGCTGGACCCGGAAGTACGACGCGTAGTCAGGACCGTCGCAGATCAGGTCGCCCACGGCGAGGTTCTGGTACTCGGGCAACAGACGGTTGGCACTTGCGGGAAACGGGTGTTTGACGCCGAAGACCCAGCGATTGGCGAACAGGTCGATCCACTGCGGCGTGTACCAGCCACCGCGCCCGTACCCCATCTGGGCCAGCCAGGGCCACACCCGGTCTGGGGGCGTGCGCACCGTGATTCCTCTGGTCCACTCCACCATGGGGTGTGCGATGAGATCGTCTCCAGGCAGCGTTCCGTATGCTTCCGCATCGGAGACCCCGGTGCGAACGCTGACCCGGCGCACCGCGGCGCCCAGCAGCCATCCTCCGAGCATCCAGCCGATCGGGGCCGTAGTGGAAAGCCAGGACAGGCCCCGCTTGGTCATGAATGTCGTCACCCTCCAATCCTGGCCCGCTTTGCCGAGTCGTGCCCCGAAAACATGGGTCCCGGTCCGGCCCAGTTTCCGGAACGCTCACCGGCGTCGACGCCGCAGCCCGTGACAGCCATTGACGCGCAACTGAGGCGCAACGCGACCAGCGCGCACCCTGCACGTATTCGACAGGATCAGCCAGTCCCAGGTGGTCTGTCGTGCGGGCTCGGCGTCCACACCGAACAGCGGCCAGTGGCGGCCGGTGTCGGGCGGCGTACGCCATGTGCCCGATCACGCCGCGGACGTGTCCGGGTGAAGCATCCCCGGGTCCCGTTGCGGGCGAGCAGGTCGTCGTGAATCATGCGACGCTCATCCGGCAGGTCCAGCGTGAGCCGGCGCAGGGTGTGCAGCGCCCGTTCGAAGGGCTCCATGCCGATCGGCGAGGCGGCCAAGACAGCCCGCCCATCGCGGGACTCGGGGCTTTCTTCCACTCGATCGCAAGCAGCGCCTGCGGCCAGGAGCGGTACGGCCCGACGCGATCCGGCTCCCACTGGCCGTAGCCGCGGCCGCCGACATCGATGCGAGCGATGCCGTCCATGACGTCAAACAGCGCGGGCAGGGCGGCGGCGACACCGTCCACGTCGCGATCGTCGAGCGGGGTGCCGGTGGCCCGCTCGGACACGGCATACACCCATCCGCTGGCTTGGCCGCGGGCCGTGACCGCCGGTACCGGCAGCGTGCCACCGGCGACCGCGGCGACCGCCGCGTCCTTGGCGAAGTCCGCGCCGTGCCCGACCCGCAGCACCATGGGTTTGCCGGCCACGGTCAGCGCGTACGCCCTCGTAGCGGAGGCATGGCTTGAACCGCCTGCCGATTTCCACACGGCCGGTTGGAACTCGCCCAGTTCGACATCCTTGCCAAACCGTTGGCGTCGCTCGACAGATTCGTCCGATCCTCCCTCGCCGACAACCAGATCAAGCTCAACCGCTCCTTCCGCACACAGGACTGGCTGCCCGACAGCGACGATCCCGACCACGGTGAACGCACCCGCCCAGCGCTGGCGCAGGCGCAGGCGCTGGCCATCGTCGAACACGGTCGATCACAGCATGCCTGGCGTGCCCTGGTGCGGGTGATCATGGACGACCGCGCGCAGCCTAAGCCTTGGCAGCATGCCCTCATCGTGCAGCTGAACGCCGAGGGTTCCCAACCGAACAGCGCCGAGTAGACCTTGCGGCGCGCAGCGCCGCCGAGATCGAGTTGTCCGGTAGCGGGTTCGGTTTTGAGAACAGCTCAGCAGTGTCCGATGAGGGCCGTTATTGGGGCCGCGTCAAAGCTGTCCGAAACGGCGCCCTCATTGAGAACGACAGCAGCATGAAGATCTGTCGTACCAAGGCTTCGATCGGCGACTCCTCAACGAAGTAGGATCGTGCAAGGAGGCGGAAGCATTGTCGTATCGTTTCCCTTGTTCGCGATGGTGTTATGGGATTGTCGAGATCCCATCCGGGCACGTGCCCCCTCGCATGAACAGGTGGATAGACCATGCAGATCGCGATCATCACTGGCGCCAGTTCGGGGATCGGCCGGAGCGCGGCGGTCCAAGTTGCCAGGCGCGGGGTGGGCGTCGTGCTGACTTACCGCGGCAACCCGTCCGGAGCGAAGGAAGCCGTGGCCGGCATCGAGCGCGAGGGCGGGACCGCGTGCGCGTTGCCGCTCGATGTCGGGCACAGCGACACGTTCGCGGAGTTCGTTGAGGCGCTCGCCGGTGTCCTGCGGGACAACTGGCGCCGCACGACGTTCGACTTCCTGGTCAACAATGCCGGGTTCGGCGGGATGTCGATGTTCGAGGACACCTCGCCGGAGTTGTTCGACGAGTTCTACCGTGTCCTGCTCAAAGGGCCGTACTTCCTGACACAGACCTTGCTGCCGTTGCTGGCAGACGGTGGCGCGATCGTCAATGTCGCTAGCAACTCGGCATTGCCGTCCAGTGTCGAGCCCGGCTATTCAGCGTACGCGTCGATGAAGGGCGGGCTGATCGTGCTGACCCGTTATCTGGCCATGGAACTCAGCGGCCGGGGTATCAGGGTGAACGCGATCTCGCCGGGACCGACCCGGACCCGCATCGGCGATGACGCATTCGAGCGGTTTCCCGAGGTGATCGACGTGCTGGCGGCGAAGACCGCGCTGGGCCGCATCGGTGAGCCGGATGACGTGGGCCTGGCGATCGCCGCCTTGCTCGGCGAGGAAGGCCGGTGGATCACCGCGCAGAGTATCGAGGTATCCAGTGGTTTCAACCTCTGACCGCCCCGGCATGGATTGGGCATAAACATGTTTGCTTTTTTGAAGGCCCTGGGTGCGCGTCCGCGGGGACAGCGGCTACGACGGTTGCGGCGCTCACCGCACTACCGCGACGGCTCTTTCCACAACAGTCTTCCGACCGGGACGCTGATGGTAGGCAGAAGCGGTCGCACCGCACGGGATTTCCTCGACGTTTGGCGGGGACGGCGCCTGCGGGGCGCGATCCCGGTGTCGCGCCTCGAAGTCCCAGTGCAAGGCGGCCTGCATGTGACCTGGTTTGGGCATGCGACCGCGCTGGTGGAGATCGAGGGCCGGCGGATACTGCTGGATCCTTTGTGGAGCGACCGCGGCTCGCCGTTGCCTGGGGTCGGACCCAAGCGCCTGCATCCGATGCCTGTAGATCTTGCGGATCTGCCCCGGGTCGACGCCATAGTGATCTCGCACGATCATTACGACCATCTCGACATGCCCACCATCAAGGCCCTGCATCGCGGCCAGGACGCGCCTTTCGTGGTGCCTCTCGGGGTGGGCGCTCATCTGGAGCGCTGGGGCGTGGAGTCGAGCCGCGTCATCGAGCTGGACTGGAACGAACAGGCTGAGCTGCCCGGCATCGTTTTGACGGCGACCGAGGCACGCCACTTCTCCGGCCGGCTGCTGCGACGCAACGGTACCCTTTGGAGCTCATGGGTGATCGCCGGCGAACGGCATCGCGTCTTCTACAGCGGCGACACCGGCTACTTCGATGGGTTCGCGGGGATCGGCAACCGGTACGGTCCCTTCGACGCCACGCTCATCCAGGCCGGCGCGTACAACGATGCCTGGCCTGACATCCACATGCTGCCTGAGCAGGCGGTCGCCGCTCACCTCGACCTGCGCGGCGGTCTGCTGATCCCGGTGCATTGGGGGACATTCACCCTGGCCCCGCACCCGTGGTCGGAGCCGGCCGAGCGGCTGTGGGCGGAGGCCAAAGCGCGCGATGTCCACTTGGCGGTGCCCAGACCGGGTCAGCGGATCGAGGTGGCGGCGCCGCCTGAGCTCGATCCATGGTGGCAGGTACTGGAGTGACGTGAGGCCGTGCCCGTTTCCCTTATGGGGCAATGGCACGGCCCGCATATTGTCCAATGTGTCCGTCCAACTCCGCCGGTCACACAGTCACACCAGCGCCGGTGCCGCTTCGCGCCTGAGGCCACGCAGGCGGACGGCGTCCTGGCTGGGCGGTGCCCCGAACTGGCGGCGGTACTCGCGGCTGAACTGTGACGCGCTGTCATAGCCCACGCGCGTGCCCACGCCTGTGATGTCGTGGGGATGGGTGGCCAGCAGCAGACGCGCCTCCTGAAGCCGGATCTGCTTCTGGAACTGGATCGGACTCATCGCGGTCACCGCCTGGAAGTTGCGGTAGAACGCCGACACGCTCAGGCCCGACAGCCGCGCGACCTCCTCCACCTTGAACGACTCGGCGTAGTGCTCGCGAATCCAGCGCACCGCCCG
>Ga0075418_10000940_pt1 | contig 31940 bp, 28 predicted proteins | sample SoiMetdeltSBSDD2_FD_81776 | JGI IMG/M metagenome (GOLD analysis project Ga0075418, IMG submission 81776) | Bulk soil microbial communities from a Populus tree surrounding site in Tennessee, USA - Soil MetaG P. deltoides SBSDD2 | ecosystem: Environmental > Terrestrial > Soil > Tree plantation... | reverse complement strand
GATGCATATCCAAATGCCGCAATCTTCGGCTTTTGCTCCAGCGCTCTGGCAAAATCAACCAAATCGAGCGTTCCCGCCTCCACGTCAATATCCACCCAGATCAAGTTGCAGCCTTTATCTTCTGCGATCAACATCCATGGAGAAATATTTGCATCGTGATCGAGTCGGGTGACCAGGATGTTATCTCCGGCCTGCAAATTTCGCGCCAGGGAACGTGACATGTGCAGCGTAAGGGTTGTCATATTGTTGCCGAAAATGATCTCCTCTATCCGAGAGGCGTTGAGAAAATCTGACATGGCCACATGCGCTTCATGAAGAACCGCATCCGATTTGTGGCTGGTCTCGAACAGGCCTCCATGATTGGCATTATGCTCCAGCAAGTAGCGATTTATACGATCCAGGCTGGGCTTTGCGATCTGTGTCCCGGCGGGGTTATCGAGAAAAATGGCCGGGCGGTCAAGCGAAGGAAATTGCTGTCGGATGAGATTATGATTAAATGGCATGCTGGCTCCTTAGGATTCCCTAATGATGGGGTGCTACAAATCCATATATACTACAAAGTGCTTCAGAAATTTATTGGCAAATGAGACAGGCAGAGGTGCTGTTCTCTTTGGAAAGGAGACACTATTTTTAACCTCATATTACTGGCCATGGACTCCTCCAATTCTGCTTTTCAAGCTGCAAGAGTAGCAGGAGATTTGGCCCGAGCAGTGGAAACAAGAGAATTACAAATCCTCATCGCTCAGGAACGCGTCGCAGAATCGATCACTCAAAATACTATCCACACACAGTTGGAAAAAACAGAAGAGATCCTGCAGCGGGCAGAGGACGCCGTTGGTAAAGTTCCAGCTCACGTCTACAGTGAAATGGTGGAAGGCCAGATTACCGAAACCGTCCTCAACACAGCAAAAACGCGGCGGAGCGATCTGATCATTATGGGTGCAGAGGGCATGGGCAGACTGACAGGCGCGCTACTGGGCATTAATGGTCAACGCATCGTCAGCGAGTCGCCGTGCCCGGTGCTGATTGTGAAGTAGCCAGCTTTTCCGCTTTTGTAAATTCCTCCGGTGTGTTCACGTTCCAAAACGCCAGGCCATCCGGGTTCAGCGATTCATTCTCTGCGGCCGTGAGCACGCGCACTTTCACCTGTGGGAACCAGGCGATCACTTTCCACTGATCAGCTTCGATGGCGGTTTCAATGGCCAAAAGACAGGTCGCGCGGCGATAGACGGCGTGCAGCGGTTCATAACCCTCACTTTTACCCGCCGGCTCCGCTGGGGATTCCACGCGAGCGATGACCACATCCGCTTCTTCCTCGACCAGGATTCGGCTGGCGGCTTCGATAAGCCCGGCGCTGGCGAAGGGCATATCGCACGCAACGACCGCGACCATGGGATGTGTGGCAGAGGCGATCGCTGTGTACAGTCCACCGAGGGCACCGCGACCAGGCTTGAGGTCCGAAATGAGGCGTGTGCCGCCCAGAAAGGCGTAGTCCTGCGGACGATTCGTTGTCACAATGACTTCATCCGCGATGGGGGCGAGTCGTTCAATCACGCGTTGGATGAGTGGACGCCCCAGGAACGTCTTGAGCGCTTTGTCTTCTCCCATACGGGAAGATTGGCCGCCAGCCTGTATACAAACCGTGAGCATTTAGGTGTATTATAAAGGTGAAGAGGTCCGTATGGCGACATCGATTGGTGAGTTGCTGGATACTTTGACCGTGACTGGGGAGCTATATGAGAAGTTGGAAGATAACGCATTACGGTGTTTCGCATGTGGACACCGTTGCATAATCCGTGAGGGGCGGCGTGGCATTTGCCAGGTGCGTTTCAATGAGGGTGGAGAGTTACGCGTGCCGCATGGATACGTGGCCGCACTGCAGAGCGATCCCGTGGAGAAGAAACCATTCTTTCATGTATTATCTGGAACCAACGCGCTGACGTTTGGAATGCTGGGTTGTGATTTCCATTGTGGATATTGTCAGAATTGGTTGACTTCGCAAGCCATGCGCGACTCGAACTCTGATGTTTCAGTGAATTTGATTCGCAAGATGTCTCCGCCTGAAATGGTGCGTCTCGCACATCGAACCAAAGCTTCCATTGTTGTTTCCTCCTATAACGAGCCGTTGATCACGAGCGAGTGGGCCGTGGAGATTTTCAAAGAAGCGAAAGCAAATGGCTTGATGTGTGCGTATGTGTCCAATGGAAATAATACGCCGGAAGTGATGGAATATATCCGACCATATATATCTGCTTATAAAGTTGACTTGAAATGTATGCAGGATAAGAATTATCGCAAACTCGGTGGTGTGCTGCAAAACACATTGGACGGAATTAAACGCGCGTATGATTCTGGTCTGTGGGTGGAGATTGTGACTCTAACGATTCCAGGCTTCAATGATTCAAACGAAGAGTTGTGGGATGCGGCCCGTTTCATTGCCGGGGTGTCACGGGATATCCCCTGGCATGTGACAGCGTTCCACAAAGATTACAAGATGACCGATCCTGACAATACCGATGCAAAGACACTCCTGCGCGCGGCAGAGATCGGACGCGAAGCGGGGCTGCGCTTCGTCTACGCGGGGAATTTGCCGGGACAGGTGGGAGAGTATGAAGATACTTTTTGCCCGGCGTGCAACCATCGGCTCATTCGAAGAAGCGGATACATTATCCATGAATATCACATTACAGGCGCAGGTACGTGTCCGAAGTGTAATCAGAAAATTCCTGGTTTATGGCATAAAGACCCCTCTCAGGTATTGTTAAACGGCTTAGGCATGCCCTTGCCTGTTTACTAAATATCCTTTTGCTGTATAATCTGCTCATCACTCGGAAGGAGGTGCCCCGCGCTAAGTAATTCCGATTTTCCCAACATATATACGTCAATTGAATCCAATCCCAATTTCTCTTAGGAGGAGAAACGTGAAACGCAACCTCTTTGCTTTACTTTCACTGCTCGTTCTTGCGAGCATGGTTCTCTCGGCATGCGGTGGCGCAACAGCGACCGAAGCGCCAACAGAAGAACCAGCGGCTCCAACGGAGCCGCCCGCCACGGAAGCCCCAACTGCGACCGAAGCAGCGACCGAAGCGCCGGCCGTCGAAGGCATGAAGGTCGAAGCGCCCAGCTGTGATTACGGTGGCGAATTCAAGTCCATCGAAGCCGTGGATGCTCAGACCGTTAAATTCACCCTGTGCTACCCGGACCCGGCCTTTCTTTCGAAGGTGGCTTTCGCGGCCTTCGCCATTCAAGATTCAGATTATCTGACTGAGATGGGTGGTGATACCGTCAAGATAAGTGAAGCCCCGAATGGCACGGGTCCCTACACTTTAAACGAATGGGTGCGCGGCGACCACATGACCTTCGAAGCTAATCCCAACTATTGGGGTGAGGCACCCACTATACAAACCTTGATTTTCCGCTGGTCTACAGAAGCTGCTCAGCGTCTGCTCGAGTTGCAATCTGGAACTGTTGACGGCGTTTTTGCTCCCTCACCGGATGACTTCGAAGCCATCCAGGCAGACTCAAACCTTGTTTTGATACCCTATGACAGCCCCAATGTTATGTATCTGGGTATGAACAATACCATCCCGCCTTTCGATAACCCACAAGTGCGTCAGGCTGTATCAATGGCTATTAACAAGCAACAAATCGTCGACCTCTTCTATCCGCCAGGATCTACAGTAGCCGAACAGTTTGTGCCACCCAGCATCACACCTGGATTTAGTACCACTGGCGATGGTGCCAAATGGTATGACTATGATCCTGAAGCTGCCAAGGCGCTGCTTGCCGAGGCCGGCTTCCCGGATGGTTTTGAGACAACCTTTTCGTTCCGCGACGTTACACGTATTTACGTGACACGCCAGCCTCAAGTGGCACAGGAAATTCAGGCACAATTGGCCGAAATCGGTGTGACGATCAACATCACCCCGATGGAATCTGGACCTTTCCTGGAGTCAGTGGCGGCGGGCGAGCAGCCGTTCTTCCTGCTTGGCTGGGGCATGGATTACCCAGACGCGACCAACTTCTACGACTTCCACTTTGCCGGTGGTGTGCCGCGTTTCGGCGATCAGTGGCCAGATGTGGTGGAAGAGATTCAGGCAGCTGCGCAACTTTCCGATCCGGCTGAACGTCAGACACACTATGACCAAGTAGCTGCTCTGATCAAAGAACACACTCCCATGATACCTGTTGCGCACGGCGCTGCGGCGGATGTCTTCAGTGCCAGCGTTGGCAATGTGAAGATTGGAGCGCTGAATGAGAACTTCCAGCAGATGACCACCGACGATGGACAGTTGGTTTGGATCCAGGGTGCTGAGCCAATCAGCCTGTGGTGTGGTGATGAGACCGATGGCGAGACTTTCCGCGCTTGTCTGCAGATCTACGACTCACTGCTGGCTTATGAGTTCGGTGGCACCAAACCGGTCCCGGCTTTGGCCGAATCCTGGGAAGCGAGCCCAGATGCTACGGAGTGGACCTTTACCTTGCGAGAAGGTGTGACTTTCCACAATGGCGCAACGTTCGAGGCGGATGATGTCGTCGCAACGTATGCCGCATTATGGGACGCTTCCAATCCGAACCACAAGGGTAACAGTGGTGCCTTTGAATACGTTGTTGGGTTCTTTGGCAAATTCCTAAACGCTCCCCAATAATCAAATCATAAAGGATAACTAAAAAGTTTCCGAATAGTAGGTGTCCCGGATTTCATGTGCAACGAAATCCGGGACACGACCACTCCGTCTCGATGTATCAATTTCTGCTCCGTCGTTTCCTTCTACTATTGCCCGTTCTCTTTGGCATCACGTTTGTGACATTTGCTCTGGCTCGAATACTGCCAGGTGATCCATGCTTTGCAACTCTTGGTGAAAGAGCTACCGAGCAACAATGCAATGAGTTTCGCGAACGGGAAGGTCTGAACGACCCCATCCTGGTCCAATTTTTTCGTTACCTGGGAGAGATCTCCAAAGGCGACTTTGGTGAGTCTCTAAAAGATGGACGTCAGGTAACGAAGATCTTGATGGAACGCCTCCCTATGACGCTGGAGGTGACGATGGGCGCGATGTTATTTTCCACTACCTTTGGCGTTTTATTAGGCGTGATTTCGGCGGTGCGTCGCAATACAGCAGTGGATGTCGGCACTATGATCGGCGCGAATATCGGTGTCTCCATGCCCGTATTTTGGCTGGGCTTGATGCTGGCTTATGTTTTCGCAATTGGGCTCAAGGATACGCCATTCTGGATTCCACCCTCCGGTCGCCTCTCCTCAGGCATTTCCATCGCGCCGCTGGTGGACACGTATCATCTTGAAAATTTAAGTGGCCCCTGGGGGACAATTGTCACATTGGCTTCGAATACTGTCACGTTCAATGCACTTATCACCGGTAATTTTGCGGTGTTGCGCGATGCGCTCTGGCATCTGATCCTGCCGTGTGTGGCAGTTGGAACGATTCCCTTATCCATCATCGCGCGCATGACGCGCTCCAGCCTCCTTGAAGTTCTGGGTCTGGAATATGTCCGCACGGCCCGGGCCAAAGGTTTGCTGGAGCGCGTGGTTGTCTTAAAACATGCCATGCGTAACGCACTGCTCCCAATCGTCACAGTTGTCGGCCTATCGGTGGGTGGGTTGATGAGCGGTGCCGTATTGACTGAAACAGTATTCGCGCTCCCAGGCGTTGGCACCCAGCTGGTCAGTGCGATCTTATCCAGAGATTATGCAGTGGTTCAAGCGTTCACAGTAGTCATTGCCCTTATCTTCGTCTTCGTCAATTTAATCGTGGATCTTTCCTATGGTTTTCTTGATCCGCGCATTCGAATGCACTAACCAGCATTATGACATCTACCGCCGTCCCTCTCCAGCTGGAACCGCTCACCACAGCTGTATCTCGCACGCCCTTTCAAAATGCCTTGCGTCGGTTCATTCGTCACCGCTCGGCTCGGGTAGGTATGCTCATCCTTGGCTTTTTGAGCCTGGTTGCTATCTTCGCACCTTTACTAGCGCCGTATGACCCCATAAAACCGCTCCGCGATTCAAAGCGTCGATCAGCACCGTGCATCCATATGTTGGGTTGCCCTGCAGCCCAGCCCCAGCATTTTTTTGGGATCGATAGCAATCAGCGCGATTTGCTATCACGCATCATTTATGGTTCGCGTCTTTCCCTAGAGATTGGAATTGCTACGGTGTCCTTCGCCATTATTGTGGGCACGGCTCTGGGGGCAATTGGAGGCTTTGCAGGTGGATGGACAGATAACATCATCATGCGCATTATGGATGTCCTGCTCGCATTCCCCAGTCTGCTGCTTTCGATAGCCATTGTCGCCGTACTGGGACCAGGGTTGATGAATGCCTTGCTGGCAATCGCGTTTGTTTCCATTCCTGTTTACGCGCGTATCGTACGCGCCAGCATATTACAGGTGAAGGAGCTGGATTTCGTCTCCGCTTCGCGCGCCCTGGGTTCATCGCCTTTGGGTATTTTGGTGGGACATGTGTTGCCCAATGCATTGACTCCCCTCATTGTGCAGGCCACCCTGGGAATTGCCTCTGCCATTTTGGACGCGGCGGCTCTCTCTTTCCTTGGGCTGGGCGCGGCTCCTCCTACGCCGGAATGGGGGCTAATGCTCGGTGAGGAACGCAATAGCGTTTTCAATGCTCCTCATCTAGTCTTTATTCCTGGTTTTGCTATCATGCTCACGGTGTTGGCTTTCAATCTGCTCGGCGATGGCCTGCGCGATGCGCTCGACCCGCGGCTTTCCAATGTCGGTTGAGGAAAAGGTTTTTCTTGAGCCAATCAGCAACCGGCTGGCGGGAAGCGAAGTGGATACTGATTCCCTTGCAAGTGTTGCGTGGAATTGTGATGAGTCCATGTTCACAAGATATAATGTAGTCGATTGGTGCAACGATCCATAGGCGGTGGCCATAAAAGTGATCGTTAGGCTTATACATCGAAGGACAATCGAAGGTAAATTCTATTCTGATCAAAGGAAAGGAGGATCCCCGCCAAAATATTTCATTCCATTTCGCCAGTCCGTTGATTTTCAAACACATTCTCTCGGAGGAGAAACATGAAACGCAACTTGAACATTATGCTTTCACTGGTTGTGCTCGCAAGCATGATTTTATCGGCCTGCGGCGGACAACCAGCAGCGACAGAAACAGAAGCCCCCGCGTCAAATGCGACAGAAGAACCCGCCAGCCCAACCGAGGCTCCTGCCGCTACCGAGGCACCAGCGGAGAAGAAGGTAGCTACCTTTATCTGGACCCAGGAATTTACCAATCTAAACCCGCTCTACTCAACGGGCTGGTTTACGAGTATCACCTGGCAATTCTGGAATTGTTGGGCCTGGGAGTATAACGAGAAGAACGAGGCTTATCCTAAGCTCGTGACTGAAATGCCGAGTCTTGAGAATAGCGGCATTAGCGAAGACGGTCTGACAATTACACTACATCTGCGCGACGATATCACATGGTCGGACGGCGAACCACTCACCTCAGAGGACTTCCGATTCACCTGGGCGATGATGCTTGACCCCAAAAACGTGGTCAGTTCGACCTATCCATATGATCAGGTGACCGGGATCGATACGCCAGATGCTCAGACCGTGGTGATGCAATTCGAGACACCCTTTGCAGCCTGGCAGAGTTTGTGGAAGGGAATTATTCCGGCTCATATCCTCCAGCCTGTATATGATGCAGATGGCACACTGGATAACGCCGAATGGAACAATAACCCGACCGTGGGATGTGGTCCGTATAACTTTGCGGAATGGGAATCGGGCAGTTTTGCCCGCTTTGTCCGCAACGAGGCCTACTTTGATACTGCCCCAAAAATTGATGAGATCTTCATCCGTTTTGTGCCGGATGATACTGCCCAGACCAACGCACTGGTGGCAGGCGATGCCGATTTGGGTTTGTTTGTCCCTTATAGTGAAATTCCTGCGCTGAAGGACGCCGGGATTACCATCATGACGGAGCCTTCTGGTTACAATGAGGGCTGGTTCTTCCAGGTCAGCGAAGAGCACTCACATCCTGCTATGCTGGATGTAAACGTTCGCAAGGCAGTTGCCATGTCGGTTGATTTTGCATCCTTCAATCGGGATGTCAATTTGGGTGTTGTGGGCGTTCCCGGAAGTTTCTGGGATGCGCTTCCTTTCTATAACGATCCGGCAATTGAACCTTATCCGTATGATCCGGAGGGCGCCAAGGCTTTATTGGATGCCGCAGGCTGGGTCGACTCGAATGGTGATGGCACGCGTGACAAGGAAGGCGTGGAATTTGTGATCCAGCACGGTACCACTACACGTGAAGTCCGCCAGGAATTGCAGGCCGTTGCACAACAGCAATTGGCTGAAGTCGGTATCAAGCTGGAGATCCTTAATTACGATGCGGATCTCTTCTTCAGCACATATGCGGATGGGGGGCCCACCTATTCTGGCGAGTTGGATATTCAGGAGTGGTCTGATGCTCCGGCTTTTCCCGACCCGGATATCTACTACTGGTATTGCAGTGAGATTCCAAGCGCCGATTATCCGACTGGTTCAAATGGTTTCTATCTTTGCGATGAGGAATTGGATTCCTTGATGTCGCAGCAGGTCACCCAGTTGGATGCTGCCGAGCGTCAGAAGACGGTTTCTCAAATCAACCAGATCTTCCATGATAAAGTCTACTGGATTGGCGCCTGGCAGGACCCCGACATTTGGGCAGTCAGTCCCCGCATGACCGGTGTGAAGTTTTCTGGTGTCACCCCATTCTTCAATATTGTGGAATGGGATATCGTAGAGTAAAGTCTGATTCAAACGTTGTGGCAGGTTGGAGTATCGTTTCCCAGCCTGCCACAACTGTATCTCCAGAACGTCCCGCAGGTTGGTGGTGCGTTGTGAAGGGTTTGCCGGAAAACCTGCGGGACGATGTTTTGAAATGATATGCTCCAATATATTATTAAACGCCTGCTTCAAGGTATTCCTCTGCTCCTTATCGTCAGCCTGACATTATTCCTGTTGATGATGAAGATTGGCGACCCGATTGCCACGATGGGCGGGCGTACCCTTACCCGTCCGGAGGATCGCGAGCGCCTCACGCGGCAACTCGGGCTCGATAAACCCATTGCGGTTCAGTATCTATACTGGTTGATTGGAAACGATTGGACGAAGATTGATTCGGATGGCGATGGTGTGCCTGATAAAAATGGCACCCGTTTGGGAATCATTCGTGGTGACTTTGGCACCTCTCTGGTGACGAAAAAATCGGTGACCGAATTAATTGGTGAACGCATCCCGAACACGCTCATCCTGATGTTGGCTTCCGAAATAGTGACGATTGCCTTTGCCCTGGTTCTGGGCATTTATTCGGCACTGCGCCAATACTCCACCCTGGATAATATTCTCACTGCCTTATTGTTTATCGGCTACTCGATGCCGATTTTCTTTATCTCGCTCATGTCCATGTATATCTTCGCGGTCCTTTTCAAACAGTGGGGCTTGCCATATTTGCCGACGGTGGGCATGTTTGATCCCCAGGAGGGCAAGACGTTTTCTCAGGTGCTGTGGCATATGGTTTTGCCTGTCATGAGCCTGTCAGTGATCTACTTTGCTGGGTACAGCCGCTATATTCGCAGCACCATGTTGGAGGTGATGAGTCAGGATTACGTCCGCACCGCCAAAGCGAAGGGATTGCCACGGCGGCAGGTGGTGTACATCCATGCATTGAAGAATGCCTCACTGCCGATCGTAACGCTTGTAGGACTCGACCTGCCTTTCCTGCTTGGCGGCGCGGTGGTGACGGAACGCATCTTCGCCTGGCCAGGAATGGGCCGGCTCTTCCTTGACCATCTCACGCGCGCCGATGTTTCGGTGGTGATGGGGATCCTGATGCTGGTGGCTGTTGCAGTGGTTTTATTCCAGATCATTACTGACATTTTCTACGCGTGGCTGGATCCACGCATTCGTTATAACTAATTTCACTATGGCAGCTCCTTCCATTCCCATTCCACAACTTGCAGATGATCTTTCCACTCCGCCTTTAACCCTCTGGCAACTCGGCTGGCTGAGATTCCGTCGCCACAAGATGGCGCTTTTTGGCGGGGTCATGCTGATACTCCTGCTGGTTTTCTCTTTTGGCGGGGCGTTCGTATTTACTGAGAAGTATGCCAACTTTAATGATACGTCTCAACGCCTCCAGCCGCCTTCCTCGGCGCATCCCTTTGGCACGGATTCGATCGGCCGGGATATTCTGGCCCGAACCATCTATGGCGGTCAGATATCCCTGTTCATTGGATTTGTGGCCGTACTCATCGAAGTAGTGCTAGGGATTCTGGTCGGTGCACTGGCCGGATATTATGGCGGCTGGGTGGATTCTATACTTATGCGCTTTACCGAAGCGATGTTGATCATCCCCACTATCTTTCTATTACTTGTAATGGCAAAGTTCTTTGGTGGGAAAATACCCGATATCCACATTGGTGAGCGCGCGTTCAGTGGAAGTGTAGTCGTCATTGTCGCAATTATTGGCGCCACCAGTTGGATGTATCTGGCGCGCATTGTCCGGGCGGAGTTCCTGTCCTGGAAGGAACGTGAGTTCATCCTGGCGGCGCGCGCAACCGGAACATCCAACTCCGAGATCATCTTTTTGCATATCCTGCCGAACACGATGGCCCCGATCATCGTTTCATCTACGTTGAGTGTGGCGAATGCGATTCTTGCCGAGTCGTATATCAGTTTTCTCGGGCTGGGCGTACAGGAGCCCACAGCCAGTTGGGGCAACATGCTGGATAAATCGGCAAAATATCTGGATTCCGCTCCCTGGCTTTGGTTTTTCCCTGGCATGTTGATTCTGTTGACGGTGCTGAGCATTAACTTTTTGGGGGACGGTCTGCGGGATGCATTGGACCCGCGCAGCCGGACGGTGTAGGAGACGGCTGTGTCAACTTCATTACTGCAAGTCTCCGATTTACGGACTCGCTTCCAAACGCCAGAGGGAACTGTCCATGCGGTGAATGGCATCTCGTTTCACATCAATGAAGGGGAAACCGTAGCAGTTGTCGGGGAAAGTGGCTGCGGAAAGTCCGTCAGCATGATGTCTTTGCTGCGATTGATTCCCACGCCGCCGGGCGAGATTTATGCCGGTACTGCGATCTATCGCAACGATGATTTGTTGAAAAAGTCCGAACAGGAGATGGAGGACATTCGCGGCAAGGAAATTGCCATGATCTTCCAGGACCCCATGACGTCCCTGAACCCCGTGCTGACCGTGGGGCGGCAATTGACCGAATCTCTGCGGGTGCATTTGGGTCATACCCAGGAGCAGGCTGAGAAACGTGCGGTGGAATTGCTGGAACAGGTGGGCATACCGGATGCCGCGCGCCGCGTGCAGGATTTTCCCCATCAATTTTCAGGCGGTATGCGTCAGCGGGTAATGATCGCGATGGCGTTATCGTGTGCGCCGAGTCTGTTGATTGCCGATGAACCCACCACGGCCCTGGATGTGACCATCCAGGCGCAGATCGTGGAACTCGTTGCGCGCCTGCGCGAATCCCTGCATATGGCGATCATCTGGATCACACATGATCTGGGTGTGGTGGCAGGAATGGCAGACCGTGTGATCGTGATGTATGCGGGCTACATTGTGGAGGAAGCGGACGTGCAGGACGTGTACGACAATCCGAGCCATCCCTACACCCTGGCTTTGCTTGGCGCTCTGCCCCGCGTCGACCGACGCCGGGACCAGCGTCTCAAATCGATACCGGGCGCGCCGCCGAATCTTTTGGTGGAACCGCGCGGCTGTCCATTCGCGCCGCGCTGTGAATTTGTGATCGAGAAATGTCGGGCGGAGAATCCGCCGTTGCTACACGTTGGGAAGAATCACTCTTCTGCCTGTTGGGTGGATGTAAAAACCGGGGTCCCGCGATGAACGCCTCGAATCCTTTGGTAGTAGTGCAGGAACTCAAAAAATATTTTCCTGTCACGCGTGGCCTGATCCTGCAACGCCGGGTGGGGTTCGTACGGGCTGTGGATGGAGTGTCATTTACCATCCAGGCGGGTGAAACGCTTGGCATGGTGGGGGAGAGTGGCTGCGGCAAAACGACGGTTGGCCGTACCATGCTGGGGTTATATCCTGCCACCAGCGGCAGTGTGGTGATCGATGGCGATGACATCCTGCACTCGCGCGGCCGGGACGTGTTGAAGATTCGTCGTAAGGCACAAATGATCTTTCAAGACCCATATGCCAGCCTCAACCCGCGCTGGACCGTGAATTCGATTGTCGGCGAACCCATGCGCGTGCACAAATTGTTTGCCTCTGACAAGGAACGGCTTGAACGGGCGAAGGAATTGCTCAGACTGGTTGGCTTAAGTTCGCATCTGTTGAATCGTTTTCCCCATGAATTTTCCGGTGGTCAACGCCAGCGTATTGGTATTGCGCGGGCGCTTGCCTCCAACCCATCCTTCATAGTCTGTGATGAGCCCATCTCAGCGCTGGATGTTTCTATTCAGGCACAGGTCGTTAACCTGCTGGAAGAATTACAGGATCAATTTGGTCTAACGTATCTCTTTATCGCTCATGACCTGAGTATGGTGCGGCACATCTGCGATCGCGTATTGGTGCTTTATCTGGGTGTGATGGTGGAGCTGGCGGATCGCAACGAACTCTATGAGAAGCCTCTGCACCCTTATACCCAAGCCTTACTCTCGGCAGTTCCCATCCCTGACCCTCGCAAGGATCGCGCCCGCAAACGGACGATCCTCACCGGCGATGTGCCTAGTCCGCTCAACCCGCCCAGCGGCTGCCGCTTCCACACGCGTTGCCCGATCGCGATGGATATCTGCACGAGTGTCGTGCCTGAATGGCGCGAAGCCGCTCCCCATCACTGGGTGGCTTGCCATGCGGTGACAACTTCAGCTTGAATCAAACGCCCGGCACCCGGAAGTCGAAGCCGGGCGGATTGTTTACTTCGCGATGAGCCAGGACGGCAGCGGGCCAGCATAATCAACTGCCATCCCAATCCCACAAGACGTGCAATCGAGATTGGCTCCAAATAAATCTTCCCCAAATCTTTTGTAAGCTCCATACCCAATATGAAGGTCACCTCCGCAAATGGGGCATACTTGTGTTTCCTCAGGGCGAGCTGAAGACTTGATCAAATTATCAATAAGCTCAAATATCAAATTGTCTTCGTCATTCACGTTATGGTTGTCCGTTGTTTACTTAATCGTCGCCGACCAATTCCTTCATTTGTTCGACGTAAGCCAAACTTTGATGCCGGAAGTAAGTGTTATACAGAGTTCCGTAAGGCCCACCCTTTTCGAGCAAGCCTTTGTGATTACCTTCTTCGATGATCCTGCCTTTTTCCATCACCACGATACGGTCTGCCGCTTTGACAGTGGACAGCCGGTGTGCGATCAGGATGCTGGTCGAATGCTTCAGGATCAGGTTCAGCGCCTGCTGAATTTGCCATTCGGTGAACGGATCGATACTGGCAGTAGCTTCGTCCAGGATGAAGATGGCAGGCTTCTGCATCAGGACGCGCATCAAGGCTACAAGTTGACGCTGCCCCATCGATAAACGCCCGCCTCTTTCGCCAACCTGGGTCTCCATCCCATTTGGAAGCGTTTCCAACCATTCGCCATTACCAATTTCCCGTGCCATCTTCAACATTTCCTCATCGGTCACATCGGGCGCGGCGTAACGGACATTGTCCGCCACTGACCCTGAAAACAGGAACGGGACTTGAGACACGATGCCAAGTTGCTTGCGATATTGCGCCAGATCGAACGTGCGGATGTCGTGACCGTCCACGAGCAGACGTCCCTCCTGGAATTCGTAGAAGCGCGCGATCAACTTAGCGATGGAGGATTTTCCTGCACCGGTGTGCCCAACCAGGGCTACAGTCTCTCCGGGTTGCATGAGCAGGTTGAAGTGAGTCAGAATCGGTTCGTTATCCGTGTACCGGAAATTTAGATCGTCGAAGTGGATCTGTCCCTTTAATGGAGGAACATCCTTTTTATCGATTTGCACCACATTCGGATCTGCGTCGATCAACGCAAAGACACGTTCCGCCGCGGCGAGCCCGGATTGAATCTGCGCCCAGAACGCAGAAAGGTTGAGGATGGGGAAGTAGAACTGATCCACACTCATCAGGAAGAGGTACCACGCGCCCACGGTGAAGACGCCGTCCGCCGCGAGGAAGCCGCCCACGTACACTAGCATGGCGGCGAAGATGCCCTGCAGCGCGTTGAGTACCGGAAAGACCAGCGAAAGCACAAAACCGCGCTGGATGTTGACCTGATACGATTGCTGATTGGACTCATCAAACGACTTGAAGATGCTTTCCTCTTGTCTGAAGTTCTTCGCAATCGAGATGCCGCTGATGGTTTCTTTAATCGCGGCATTGACATCTGCCATGGCTTTCATGCCGCGTTTGGTAACCCGCCGCGCCAGCACACGGAACCCGGATGCCAGCCCGAAGACGATGGGCAGGAAAATGAAGAGCATAATCGACATTTGCAAGTTGGTGCGGATGAGGACCACAGCCAGGAACAGCGCCTGCACCATTTGGGACGCAACGTCGGTAACGATGACCACGAGTTGACCGAAATCGTTCGTGTCTGAGGTGATGCGTGAAACAATACGCCCTGAGGAAAATTGGTCATAGAAGGAGAGGTCATGCTCCGCTGCCGCTCGGAAAGCCTTCGTTCGCAGGTCGAGCACCACATCGCCGACGGCCCGCACCACGAGACTGCGCCGTGCCCAGTTGAGCCCCCACAGCCCAATGCCAACGAGCAGTACCAGAAAACAGACTAAAAGTATCCCCTGCAGGCTTGGGTCTGTTTTCAGCAGGTCGAGCATGCGCGCGACGACGACCGGCAGCGCCGCGCCAATGCCCGCCAACACGATCACCAGTAGGGAGACCCAGATAAGCCGCGCCGTCTGCGGTTTGAAATAACCAAAGATGCGCCGTATCAGTTCACGGTCTGTGTACTGGCGGTCATATTTTTCGTCGTTTAATCCAGCAAAGAAACCCATAAGATTAGCCTTCCGCATTCAGCTATTAGCATTTAGCAATTTATGACGAAACGAATCGCTAAAAGCTAACCGCTAACAGCTACTCTCTAAATATCTTCGAATACGCTTCGGATGTCTTCATCAATTCTTCGTGAGCACCAATGGCGGCGATTTTGCCCTTGCGCAGAACAATAATTAAATCAGCCCAACGGATTTGTGATAGCCGATGCGTGATGATGAAGGTTGTGCGTCCACGGGCGGCGTTGGAGATGGCGCGTTGGATTTTGTCCTCGGTGGCGGAGTCGATGGCGGAGGTTGAGTCATCCAAAATCAAGATATGCGGATCGGTGAGAAAAGCACGGGCGAGCGCGATGCGTTGACGTTGCCCGCCGGATAACGTCACACCGCGTTCGCCGACCACGGTTTCATAGCCCTTGTCAAAGGACTGGATAAAGTCTTCGGCCTGCGCCGACCTGGCCGCGGCTTCGACTTCACCTACCTCTGCCCCTGGTTTTCCGAATGCGATGTTATCGCTGACCGAGCGTGAGAACAGGAAGATATCCTGCTCGATCATCGAAATCTGTGAGCGCAAGGCAGCGAGATTCCAATCGCGAACATCGATGCCGTCAATGAGCACCTGTCCCTGCGTCACATCGTAGGTGCGATTCAGCAGTTTGACTAAGGATGTCTTCCCCGCACCGGTCTGACCCACAATGGCAACGGTTTGTCCCTGCTGGACGGTAAACGATATATTACTCAGAACATTGTCTGAGGCAAAGCTCTTTGCACCGCTGCCGTCGCGCCGTGGAGAAATTTCTCCTTTCAGCGCGGGGTAGGCAAATTCCACATTGCGAAACTCAACTTCGCCTCGCATGGTTTTTGCGTATCCCTGTACATTCTGGTCAAGATTGGTCTCGCGATTCATCAAATCCAGGATGCGGCGAGCACTCGAGATGCCAAGAGAAATCTGTGAATAGGCCCATGTGGATGTAAAAGTGGGGAACTCCAGCAAACGAAGCAGGCCAAAATACGCCACTACGGAACCAAGGTCAAGCACTCCGCCGCGAAAAAGCATCAGAGCATGAAACAGGCCAAAAGCATAGGCAGAGCCGAGCAGGAGCATTGCCACATATCGTCCCTCGAGATCGCCCTGCTTCACGAAGGCATTGCGCACGCGGTTGGCATTCATCACGAAGCGATCCACCTCGGCTTCCTCCTGTGCCGCGCCCTTGACTACTTCCACGCCGTCCAACGACTCGGAAAGATGCGTATTCATTTGCCCGAACGTACCGCGAACTTCATCGGTGATAGGGGAGAGGTCCCGCAGGTATTTCACCAGGAAGGCAAAGTATAGAATAATGAAAAGAATGGGTGTAATGATCAGACTGGGATGGTAACGTCCGGCCACAAAGATAGGCATCAGCAAAAAGACGAAGGAGCCCACGACCAGATTCACACCCGGGCTGAACATATAGTTGACCTCCCGGACGTCATTGGTGGTGCGTGCCATTGTATCGCCCACAGGCTGCAGGTTATGGAAGGTCATGCTCTTGCCGAGCAACGAGAGATACAACTCGTCGCGGACTTGTCGCTCCATGCGTTGCGCCAACAACTCCGCGCCGAAGTTGCGACCCAATTGCAAGGCACCGCGAATCACCTGCGAGATGCCGATGGTCAACGCCAGTGGCAGCAGGACACTTGTGTCAGGCACAGGTTTAAGCATGGCATTGAATGCGTCGCCGGTGAGCACAGGCACCACCGCTGCAAGCGCGGCGTTCCCGATGGCACCCGCGACCATCATGAAGATGATCCAGCCATGCCGTCGCGCATGCGACCATACCCAACGGACGGGGCTGGTGCGGTCCGAGACATGGGTGCGATGTAATGAAAATTCTGCTGGAGAAGTTGTTATCGTCGTCATGGGGTAAAAAAATTCTCGCGGTCGCATGAGACTGCGAGAGCAAAGTGTAACCAAATTCTACCACGCCATACGTAACCCCTGAAACGGGTCTGGGTTATCAATCATAGAACTGCCCGCGCGGACAGTCAAAAACCATCTTATTCAAGGAGATTGTGAAATGGCTATTCTTGCTGCTTGGTGCACGGCACTGTTCTTCCTCTGGTACGGCCTGGCTGCCTTTGTGCCTGCGCTCAATTCTGACGTGTTCAGAAAGATCGGCGCAGTATTGGCGCTCATCGTTGGGGTTGTAGGCTTGCTGGTCCTCCTGGGCATGGGTTAACATCCTCTGATCGACATACAGCCTCCTTTGCCCGGGAGGCTGTATTATTTACAGAATGCCGCATAATTTAGGAAAGTTGAAGTTTTGATTTCGGCTTGCGAATTGTTATATAAGCTCACTCAATTAAGAGACACGCGGTAAGTTCGCAATCATGCGCGCAAAACCGAACGCGTATTCCCAGCCTGTGTTGTCTTCGATGCCCCACCAGGCGGACAAAATTCCGTGAGCGAGACTCCATTCCAGGATGCGCTCACGCTCCCAGCCCAGATGTTCATGCAGGATGTCAACTCGCCTCCGAATCAACCGATCGCTGATCCCGTCCGATAGGCTGCCCCACGGGTTGATCATCAGCGGACCTACCTCGTACCCCGCCGGTCCAATGACGCCCTTCGGGTCGATCACCAGCCATCCACGCTCGGAGGAGAGGATATTGAAGTGATGGAAATCTCCGTGCATGAGCACCGGCATGTGATTCTCAACCAGGAAATCTCTAACCGATTGCTCGGTTCTCGCAACAAGTTTTTCGTCTAATGGACCCGTGCTTCCATCGAACATCGTCCGCAGTTCATGCAAGCCTTCGAACCACTCGGAAAGGCGAATAAAGTTATGCAATCCAGAAGCATCCTTCTGATCCTCTAATCCGTCAGTCTGCTGATCGGAATACGGGAGCAAGGCTCCAGAATCTAAAGGTCGCCAAATCTTTTGCATCACCTCGGCGGCGATATGAGTCGCCTGTTCGTCATCCTCCAGAGTGGATAACATCTCACCGGGCTTCAATCGTTCCAACAGCAGAAATCCCTTTTCCTCATCGGCCCCGATCAATCGACATGCACCTTCACCATTAAAAAGACGTAACGTTGCAATCTCACTTTTTAGGCCGTCGTGCGGTACGCCGATTTTCAAGACGACATTCCCTTCTCCGGCAGGGAGAGGGGTTAGAGGTGAGGTCGCAAAAGCCACAAAATTATAGGATAGGTTCGAAACTGGCTGAACATCAGTCAAGCCCCATCTTTGGGAGGCGTCTGCAATCAACGCGGGGAGATTCGCGATCAAGTATTCACCGTCTTCGCCGTACGTGCTGGTAATCGTGGAAATAAATTCGGAGGGGAGGTTCATCTGTGTGACTTCTTTTTCTCAAACAAACGCAAATAATTTTCCCAGCGGGTAGAAAAACCGGCCCGTTCCAATTGTGTAAGTAGCTCTGGGTGCAGGAAAGCCAGCAGAAAAACCCGATCAAATTTCTTACGTGCCGCAAATCGACGGATGTCCATGAAAAGGGCAGACATATCCTGCAAGGCGGAGGCGAGCACACCGAGGAAAAGCTGTCTTTTGTCTTCCTCTTCATCCTCCCAGGCGCTGAACAAGGCTCGTTTGTCCTTCCACCAGTGGAAGGTGTGGACGACACTTGCACCTGGCGCACACTTGTCCCGAGCGCAAGTGCCGGGGAGTGCAGGTGAGTCCGCTTCGTAGCCAGAGTATTTTTCGAAGATCTGCTCGTTTGGTCTTCCAATACGCCAGCCTAAATCAATCAGCCCATTGGTCAATTTTATCGTTTCGCTTTGGAGCGCAAAAGCGGCAGCTTCCGATGTGTCTGTAGCGGGGGAGAAGCTATCCGTGGATTCGTAAATCGGTGCAGCTCGGTAGCCGCGCAGTTCTTGTGTTTTGACGTAGCCCGTTTTCTCACACAGATGCACCATGGCAGGATTTTCTGTTAACAAACGAAGCGTTCCATTTCCGTGCTCTGCCCACCAATCCGTGAGGTAATGATGCATCTTTGAACCCACTCTGAGTCCCCGTTGGGTTGGGTCGACGCGGACACCTTCCAGCCACCATTGACCATCGTCGATCAGCGAGAGTTTTGCACAGCCAATGGCATGTCCGTTATATTCAGCCGTGACAAGACATCCGTTGGCATCATTGAACCAGTGAGGCCACACATCCGGGACGTAGTCACCGCCCTCCCAAATGCCTTTGCAGAATTCGGCAACATCCGCATGGTCACGTGGCAACGCCGGGCGGCAGACGACTTGAGGAGAGGAAAAGGTTTGGGTCATGAAGCAGGTGAAGGGTAGGGAGGCGGGTTTCGCGGATCCCTCCACCCTCCGCTTAGCCAGCTATCCTAAATAGGAAATAATTTATCAAAGACCTCTGGACAATACTTCTGAACCATCTCGGACGTGAGTCCATTCTCTTTACAAATTTCGGCATACAAATCTGCGGATGGTCGTTTAGTCCGTTTTTGCGTGTCCACATCCAAACCCCAGAGACCGAAGCGTTGAGTCCAGCCGCGTTCCCACTCGAAGTTATCTACCAATGACCAGTGAAAGTATCCCTTCACGGGCCAGTTGAAATTCACGGCGCGCCAAACCTGATGAATGTGCTGCGCAACGTAACGCGGGCGGATGTGATCGTCATGATCCTCAATGCCGTTCTCTGTGATGATGATTGGCAGGTTCGGATACAAGCGCACCGCCCATTTGATCGAGTCGAATAACCCTTCCGGAACGTTGGCAATGAAATGACTGTCGCTCAGATCCGCGTCGGCTGGAAATTCATTATGTGTGAAAAGTTCTTTTCGCTTCTTGACATTAAAGCTGATCGACTCGACCGTGTAATAGTTCAGGCCGAGATAATCCTGGGTCCCTTTGGCTTCCGGGACGGGTATCCGTGCCACGGCTGTCTTCATAACGCCAGTGCTCAACGCGGAAGGGAAGGCCATGTTCACCGTTTCATAACGAATATTGCGCAGAAACACATCGAGTGGATTCCACGTCCGTTTTGCGACCATCGGACGCTGCTGATGAGCGTAGCCCACGCGACATTCAGGCTGAATTTCATGAATGGCCCGATAAGCTCTCGCATGGCCGCGCAGCATGTTAGCCATCACCTTTGAAGCTATGCTGAGGCCCCGATGTTTCGTCGGAAAATCACCAGCCACGTACCCAAGTAGCGCGTAGATGTTCGGCTCGTTAATCGTGCACCAGATTGTGCAATACTCTTTCAGCGCCTCCACTGTTTTGCGTACAAACTTCTCGAATCGGGCTGGCGCTTCTGCATGTTCCCACGCGTCCATTTCATAGAACCACAGTGGATCGGCAAAATGATGCAGCGTTACCAGCGGCGTGAGACCACGCTCGCGCATGCCGCGCAACATGTGGCGATAATGCTCCAGCGCATCTTCATCCCATGTGTCGGGGGTCGGCTGGATGCGGCTCCATTCCACGCTGAAGCGATGCGCGTTCTGTCCACCTTCCGCGGCGCGGTCCAGGTCTTCCTTCCAGCGCCCACCCCACCAATCGGCTGCCAGACCAGACTTCCCCTGCGTATGACCGTTCTGTTCCCACATCCACCACTGGTTGTTCGTATTGTTGCCTTCTACCTGATGTGCGGCGGTCGCCGTCCCCCATAAAAACCCGCGTGGGAAGTGATAGGATGCTTGGATCAATGTAGTCTCCTAATCCTCTAGTCTCTCGTTTCTTGCCTTGCCAGATACGCCAGATACAACGCGACCGAACCTGCGACGGCTGCATTCAATGACTCGACCCTACCACCCATCGGAAGTTTCAAAACGATATCGCATTTGGCACGCGTAAGTTGACGGATGCCTTCGCCTTCGCTTCCGACGACCAAACCGGTTGCGCCTGTTAAATGACGTTGGGTCTTCGCCCCGACCGTTTCCCCAACCTGGTCTAAGCCCACTACCCAGACATTTTCGGCTTTGAGGGCCTCGATTGCTTGCGCAAGATTTGACTGTGCAATCAACATATGTTCGCTGGCGCCTGACGACGCATTCACCACAGACGGCGTCACTTCCACGGTATGCGCCAGCGGAATGACCACACCGTGCACTCCCGTCGCTTCCGCGGTGCGGATAAGCGTGCCGAAGTTTTGTGGATCATTCAGCGAATCGAGTAACAGAACAAAAGGTGGCTCATTTTTCTTGCGCGCATTTTCCAAAATATCCAACAAATCTGCATATGGATATTTGCTCACCTCGGCGATCACGCCCTGATGATGCTGATGGACCTTGTCCAGCCGCGCGCGAGGCACGCGTTCCACCTGAATTCGGCGTTGTTTGGCAGAATCGAGAATCTCCTTAAGATTTCCTTTCTCCTGTGCGCCTTCTGCAATTTGAATTCTGAACACATCCCTGCGCTCGGCACGCAGAGTCTCATTGACAGCGTTACGTGAATAAATGAATTCCTTCATAGAATCAGATTTTACTTGAGAAACAAAACTTCTAATACTGCACGAGTCTAATGGTAGTTCAACCCAGGCAGGAAGGATGGCAAAGGAAATAATGCTGAGATCACCTCGGCCAAGGCGCCTGGCGCCTGGATAGCTTTGGCTTCGGTATCGGCATTTCCCATTACTAGGAGTGTCATTGCTGCCCCGTCCAATTCCAGACGATCGGATCCGCGCAGTATCGTATATCGGTCAGTTCCTATTCCGCCCAATGGCGGACCACTCTGTTCAAAGCGTAAACCGCGCAATACGTTTGTCCCCAATCGTGCCCGCAGGATTGGACGCAAATCTTCCATTAATCTGGAGAAGTTAATGATTCGCAGGGTATGACCGTCTAAGGATGTCATGTTTCCTTTATGACCGCTATGAAGGAGCATTTGGATTAGCTCTAGATCCTGCCATGCTACTGGCCAGGTGAGCTCTTGTAAATTACTCGTTTTCATGAGTGCCGGGATGACATCTACCAGCGCAGAACGACTGCCTGCGTATTCGCCCACATGTCGAATCCCGGTTTCTGGCCCACCGTGCAAACTCCATGGGATTCCCAGGAACAGATATGCCACGGCTTGCCCGGAGCGCTCGATGATCCATTGATCCGCATGAATATACATGTTGCTCATCGGATCCCGCAATGCACGGAGGAAGTCGGCTTTTTGACGGACGAAGTGAACAGGTTCTGCCTGATAGAGCTGGCCGCAAAAGAGGGCGTCGGCCGCAGTTGCCTTGCGAAACACAAGATTAGCTGGCGTAGATCTCCATTGACTACTTTGTTCTGGTTTGATCGAAAAGTACATGTATTTGCCTTGAAATATATTCCCGAGACGCATATAGACTCCCTCATCTCCCGAAATCAGCATGAGCCGTGCTCCTTCTTTCAACAATTGTCCTGCACAGTGTTCCAGCAATCGAGTCGCTAAGCCCTGCCCGCGGTAATCCGGATGTGTACACACACCACCAATGCTGCCCACCCGTATCGTTCCATCATACACTTTGAGCTGATCATGAAAAATACTAATCTGTGAAACTGGCTCGCCTGCACGTATTAATCCATATGTTCCTCCACGCCGTGGTGGAACATAAGTCGCCAGTACTTCTTCTTCATTATTGATCCGCTCTGGGCCTCCAAAGCAAATGCGAGACAGACGGGTAGAAGCGATCAACTCTTCGCGGCGTATCAGACGGGGGCCGTCGAATTGCGTGAATGGGGTCGCCATCTGTTTCCTCCTGAAGCTAGACGGGTTCATAGAAAACATGTCGGTGGAGATTGAGATGATTTTACCTGTAAAAAGACTTCGGAAGTCTTTGCGAAGTAAACTTCCGAAGTCCAAGGTGATTTTTTTAAAATATTTATTCCACTACGAATTGATTCGGCGAACTATATACCTTTTTCCTCGCACAGCGAGCAGATTACACTCGGATTGAACACCACAGCTGGTACAACATTTTCCATCGGGTCCGAACTCGAGCAATTTCCCCTTTTGAACGAGCAGGTCAAGCATGCACAGGACTGCCGAAGGCTGCGCCTTCATGACGCGGCTGATTTCCGACAGGCTCAATCCGTTCTCTTTGTTTTCAAGCAGATTCACCAATTGTGTCAGCATGCGGTTTATCCAAGTCCAAGAAGTAATCCACCCTGATAGATAATGAAAGAGACGATCCAGGCGACTGCCGTCTGGTATATGGCGGAGGTTACCGCCCACGAAGTGCCAAACTCGTGCTTGATGGCGCCCAGGGTCGCCACACAAGGTACATACAACAGTACGAACACTAACAATGCAGCGGCGCTCAACGATGTAAACCGCTCACGCAAAGCCAGGCTTAAGACAGTATCTTCTTGTTCCGTTGCCTCATTCACCAGTTCGACGCCGGGCAGGATGCTCAAGAGGATTTTCCCTGAACTGAGGGTAGCCTCCTTGAGTCCCTGACCGATGCCAAGGAGGTCTTCTCCCAAAGTTGTCGTTGCGATAGGCTCCGCTGCTTCGTCGCCGAGGTAGATCTGGCTCATCGTGCTGACCACGATTTCTTTGGCCATAAAGCCTGTCACCAGCGCGCCGCCCGTTTCCCAATTTCCAAACCCCAGCGGAGCAAAAACCGGTGAAATCGCGGCGCTGAACTGACCGAAATACGAATCGCGTTGCCTGGTCACGCCCCAGGGCAGATTCAATAACAGCCACATCATCAGCGAAACCAGGAGGATGGTCGTCCCTGCCTTACGGACAAACTCACGGGTGTTTTCCCACATGTGGATTAAGACACTTTTGAAAGCAGGTCGCCGGTAGGGTGGCAGTTCTAAAACGAAAGCGGAGGAAACGTCAGGCTTGAGAATAGTCCGGGTGAAGACCATCCCTGCCAGCATTGCCACCACGATACCCAGAGCATACAAAGTCCAGATGACTGTTCCGGCCCGTGATCCAAAGAACGCCAGTCCAAAAACCACATAGACTGGCAATCGCGCCGAACAGGACATCAGCGGCACGAGCAGTGCTGTCAGGACCCGGTCGCGGCGGCTGGCGATGGTCCGCGTGGCGTAGACCGCGGGAACCGCGCAACCAAATCCCAGAATCATCGGGATGAACGATTTGCCGTGCAAACCGACGACCCGCATGAAGCGATCCATCACGAACGCGGCGCGGGACATGTAGCCCGAGTCTTCGAGCAGGGCCAGGAAGAAATACAGGATCAGCAAGCCTGGGACGAAGACCAGTATGCCTCCGACTCCGGCGATGATTCCGTCAATGACGAGCGAACGCGTCCACGCGGGCGCTGAGACAAGGTCAAGGAAGAAGCGCATCCAATTCGCGAAGGAGCCATTGATGACCGCGTCGGTCCAATCCAGAAAAGGAGCGGAAACGTCGATCACGAGTCGAAAGACGATGTACATCACCGTGAAGAAAACGGGCAGGCCCAGCCACTTATGCGTGACGATATCGTCAACGCGGTCCGTAAAGGTGATGCGGTCGATGAGCGGGCGGTGCAACGACTGGCGCACGATGCCGTTGATGTACCCGTACCGTCGATCCGCAGTGAGCAGGTCCACATCATCGCCCAGCATGGACTTCAAGTGTTCCGCGCCTTGGCCAGCCAGCGCGATGATTTGCGTGCCGTTTGGCATGTTTTGCACGCGTGCGAGAATGTCGGCATCGGCTTCGAGCAGCTTGATGGCCAGCCAGCGTTGTGGGTATCGACCGGTATCGAATTGCAACTTTTCAAAAGCCGTAATCAGCTTTGTGATCTGGCGTTCCAGTTTTCCGCCATAATCGAGCCGAAAAAAATTACGGGTTGTAATCGTTGTGGTCATTAATGTTTCCTCGCCGCGCGAATTGCTTTTGCGATCAAATCGGAAATCCCTTTGCCTTGATTCGCGGTCGTGAATACAACCGCGGTGTTGCCAAGCAGCTGCGATAATTGATTACTGTTGATCTTCGACCCACCTTTATGTAGATCATCCGTCATGTTGAGCGCGACGACAACGGGCACATCCAATTCCAAAATCTGGACGGTCAGATACAAATTGCGTTCGAGATTCGTTGCATCCACCACGTTGATGACCACATCCGGGCGTTCTTCGATGATGTAGTCGCGCGCGATGATCTCCTCAGGTGAATAAGCCGTCAGGCTGTACGTGCCAGGCAGGTCCACAATATTGATCGTTAATATGCCGTGTTCGATCTCCCCTTCCTTCTTTTCAACTGTTTTACCCGGCCAGTTGCCGGTATGTTGATGCAGTCCCGTCAACGCATTGAAGATCGTGGTCTTGCCTGCATTGGGATTCCCTGCCAGTGCAATGGTGAGATCAGCCATTGGAGGCACCTTGCACCCCATGCAAAGTCACTTCAATTTGGGAGGCCTCCTCGTTACGCAAAGCCAGGTGATAGCCCTTGATGAAGTATTCCACCGGGTCACCCAGCGGCGCCTGGCGTTCGATCAGGATGGTCTCACCTTTGAGGATGCCCATTTCCACAAACCGCCGGCGTAATGCGCTCGCCCCATGGATGCGAGAAATGGTCGCTCGTTGACCGGGACGAAGCAAATGTAATTGGATCGATTCAGACATAACGTTTCTTTTTTGCTCTATTGGTCTCGACTGTCAGCACTTGACCAGCGGTGCACTTATTTCACGATCACGAACTCGGCCAGCGATAAACCCAACGCAACTTCTTTACGGTCCACCCACAGTGTGAGCGGACCTTGAAGAGGCGCGGCTTCCATCACCTTTATCTCGTGCCCAGGCAAGATATTTCGTTCCTGCAGATACTTGAGCACATCTGTAGCGGTCGCGTTCGCAGCCAGTACTTTCACGACGGCACCCACCGCTATCTCACTCAAGGGAATGCCATCCAATGGAGAAAGCGACCCGTGCTCATCGGGAATAGGATTCCCGCGCGGGCAGGTCTTCGGATTGCCAAGGAAACTCGCCAGCGCCTCGGTCACCTCTGGTGCTGTGGCATGCTCCAGCGAACAAGCCAGTTCATACACCTGCGACCACTCGATCTTCAAGTACTCATATAAAAAACATTCCCACAATCGCTGACGTCGAATTACGTTAGAAGCCGCCTCACGCCCCTTCTTTGTCAAATTCACGCCTTTGTACGGCGTGTGCGCCACCAGTCCCTGTTCGCCGAGTCTCCGCACCATTTCGTTGGCAGAGACATGCGTCACGCTCAAACGCTCCGCCAGGCGGGCGATCGCCACTTCGCGGTTCCCCAACTCAGCCAGCGCTTTCAAATACATTTCCGTGCTTTCACTCAACTGTGGAACAGACATAAGTTAGGCCCTCCTTTTCGCTCGTTACCGTCTTGTTTTTTCAAGATTCTGGCGAGTGGACAGGTGATTTATGGTCAGCAACAAAATGCCACCTAATGCACCGACCAAATGAAACGGCAGGAAGTTCATCACCTCCACAGGCGTTGGTGTGAACGCCTTTAGATAAAAGTATGGCGCCCATGTCAGAATCCCCATTGCGATCAGGATGCTCCCCGCAATTTGAAGCGATTTCCTTTCGGGAGGCGGCAGTCCCATTGCCTTGCGGGCGAACGATCGGAGGCGTGCACCTCCTATCACTCCAATCAAATGGAACGGCAAAAACGATAAAAATGACGGTTGTTTTCCGATAATCTGAAGGATGATGAACGGCGTCCATATCAACACGCCGAACCAAATAAGTAACGTTCCCCAAAGGAAATATTTTGGTGCATTGGTTGGTCGATTGGTATTTGTTTCCATGGTTTTGAGCCTCAATAACTTCGGGATGGATATATGGATATAAGGCAGACCTTCGTGAATTGTTATGGTCAACCTTATTATTTCAGATGTCCCTTTTTTTCCACATGGACGGATGTCATTATTTTCCGGTGAAGGAAATACCCCGCTTCTTTCTACCCGACAGTTGATTCTCGTTAATAAAAAGGACTCTGCTCATCGAGCAGAGTCACTAAAATCTCACGAACGGGGTGTCTTTAACGGTGGGAGCTTGTTGACTACTCACATTTTTTTCACCTCCACCCAAATAGACTGCGACAACTCGTAGCCAATGATATGGTCATGAGGGGTCATCTGTAAGCGCAGCGGACCTTTGAACGGCGCGCAACTCAACAGATGAAACGGAGTCCCCGGCACCAATCCGAGTTCACCGATGTAGTGCAGCTGCTCCATATCGTGCGTCCGTACCCGGCTGACGACACAATCGGAGCCGGAAGGCACTTCCACCAGCGGAACATCTCTGACCACAGGCATTTTTCCATCCTTACTTGGGATAGGTTCGCCGTGCGGGCAACGCGTGGGATGACCAGCCAGCTCGTCCATGCGGTCTTCGATCTCATCGTTAACACCGTGCTCGAACACATCCGATAACTCGTGGGCGGAGGCCCAGTCATATTTCATCACTTTGACGAGGAAAACTTCCGTGAGACGATGCCTGCGCAGGGACGGCATGGCAATCTTCTCACCGGCAGGCGTGAGGCGAACACCGCGATACGGCTCATGCACCAGATACCCGTTCTTGTTCAAACGCTTGACCATGGTGGAGATGGCCTGCGTGGAGGCTTCCACATGAGAGCTTAGAAGCGAAAGGGATACCTGGTCGTGATCTTGTTGCAGGCGGTAAATCTCAGCGGCATAACGCCGCATGGCGGGACTAACAGTCATTGAACTCCAGAAACTATGCAACCACAAAAGGAAAATCCAAGGAATTCTATCCTTCATGGTAAAAATTTTCGCAAAGTATCAACCAGGTTGAAAACTGGTTGCAACCGGATATATCTAAAATTTAATACAAATATCTAGATTATTCTGCTGGTCAAAATTATACTATACGCCGCTCAGACGGGATAAAGCCTGTCTTAATCGTCAAATTAACCTAAAAAGGATATTTCTAATGGTATATGAGAAAAAGTTTGCGATCGCAACACTTATTTTTGTATTGCTTGCAAGTGTAGCGAGCGCCTGCGCGCCTGCGGCTGAACAGAGTTCTACGGCAGGGGAGAATGCCTCTACCACAGATTTGGATGGGATCAAAACCTATTTGTTAGGGAAATCTTCAGAGTTAACGACCAGCTCAAAGTCCCTGAAAGCAGCGAGCGACAAATATTATGAGATGGCAAAAACCGCCAACTTCGATTACGCGGCTTTAAGGGCGTCCAACGCATTAGAAGTCAGTGCTGCGCTTACCGCTGCGAAGTCCGCGTGGATAGTGGCCAGTCCGCTGTATGAACAGATGGAAGGCATTGTGGCTGGCACACCGAACCTGGCCGAATATGATGTCATCCTCGACGCCGGCGCTTCCGGCGCGGAAGACCCGGAGAACGCCGTTCCTTTCGATTTGACTTTGCCCGATGGGCGCATCCTGCCCAAGCCTGGTAACCTGTTTGGCGTGCTGGAAAGTACGCTATGGGGCACGTATGCCGACTACACTTCTGGTATCGAAGCCGATCTGGATGGAAATGGCTCCATTGATTTCGGCGAAAACCTTCCGGATGCCAATGTGCTCAAGGCTGGCGCCGACGCGCTCGATCAGTACACAACCGAGCTTGGTTCGGCTGCCTCCGCCTGGCAGCCCACTGAATCGGATGCGTTCACGGCTCTGGTCGTGATGGTACCGACCATGAGTGAATATTTCAACTCGTGGAAGAACTCCCGCTTCATTTTGGGTGATGCCTCTGAGCAACGTGACTTCGTCGTGATCTCACGCCTCTTGGATATTCAAAATATTCTTGGTAGTTTACAGATTGTGTATGGTGAAGTTAAGCCACTTGTCGAATCAGCCGACTCGGCGCAAGCCGCCCAGATCGAACAATCGCTGGCGGACTTGAAACGTTTCGTCGCGGACGTACACGCCAAGGAGCAAAATGGCTATCAACACACACCGGAAGAGGCCGACGTGCTCGGCGCCGAAGCGCAGAACCGGGCAACCGCCATTGCGGGACAGGTGGCGCAGATCGCTGCCAAACTGAATATCTCAGTTGAAGAATAATGCCAAAAATTCTTAATCGCTTTCTAATTGCTGTTCTGATTGCAACACTTGCGGCTTCCAATTTGTTGGGCGCCGCAAGTGCCGCGTCTACCTCTCCTGCTCAAGCGGCGGAAACCATACGTTCTGCCTTGGTGCAAGCTCAACTCTCTTTGACGAACGACGCAAGGGGCTCTGCCGATTTAGTGCAGGATGCGGAAACGATGTATCAAACCGCGCTTTCAACCGGAATCTCCACGTCCAATTCTGAGGCGCATCTGCGGATCGTTTCCGCATTTAAGGCTCTCAAGGAAAGTATTGTGGAGAGCGATGCTGTTTCGTTCGCCGCGGCGCGCGCCCAAATCTGGACAGGTATCCTCGCTGGCAGCACAACGATTGTGGAAGATGCCATTCAATCAGGGGATGGTCTCACCGCACAGACATGGCTGCCCGTACGTGAGTTTCGTACTGCCACGCGTTTCTCTCGTCCGAATGTAGGTGCGACGGTGGCTGTGGAAAACTTTATCACTGGAAAAACTTCTACCGACGCTACTTTACTTTCAGTGCGTGCTGATTTGCTGGATACCTATCAAGCACGCTTGACCGAATCCCTGCGTGATCTCACGGTTGCCGATGGAAACGGATTCTCCACCCGCCGGGCGGAATTGGCAGCTTTGGCAGAAGGCTATCTCTTTATATTGTCACCTGCCTATCTTGAACAACGTGGCATTGAAGCGCTTTCCCAAACCCAAGCGGCGTTTGCTGATTTGCGGATTAGTGCGACGGACGACCCTCAGTTGCTAGCGGAAAAACTTATGATTGTTGAAAAGGCGCTCAATAACTTCCGTGCTGCACCATTGAGCCCAGCCGAACAATCGCGCCGCGCCGGGCAACTAGTGCGCTTCCTGTCGCTCGTAGCAGTTGAATATGGACGTGGCGTTGTGGATGGACGCGTCACACGTGATATCGAAATTCAGGAAGCCATCACCTTCTATACAGGCGCGTATGCAGCCTTCTCGGATCTAAAAGATTTACTCGATGCCCGCGATCATCAACAAACGGTCCAGGCGGATGCGCTTTTTGTGTCGTTGGGGAATCAGCTCTCAGAAACAGGGACAGGCAAATCGGTCGCGCGCCCGGAGGCGATCCAATCCCAGACCGATGAACTTGCTGCGTTGTTGAAAATATTAATTCCCGAAGATTGGTTGAGCAACAGCGCACAGGGCGATTTTGATGTCATTGCTTCCATGCTGGATCAGATGTTGGTCGCAGCCCGAAGTGGTGAATATGATCTGGCTGAATCATCCCGCCTGGATGCCTATGCCATCATGGAGACCGGACCGGAGGCGAAGCTGATCGTTTTCGCACCGGAATTGAAATTGCGATTGGAAGAATTGTTTTGGAACGGGCAAGGTGAACACAAAGGTTTGGCGTATCTCATCAAGAATCGGGCGGCCTATTCAGAGATCAAAGCCACACGTATTCAATTAGATACATCCCTGACTGAAGCGCAGGCTGTGCTCGGTAAGAACACAGCACCGCTCGCGATTGCCATGAACGCCGGCATCATCGTTTTTCGTGAAGGGTTGGAAGCTGTTGTAATCCTGGCTTCGCTGATGAGCAGTTTGAAATCTGCCGAGGAACGCCGCTACCGCAAGCCCATGTGGCTGGGAGTGTTGCTTGCGCTGCTTGCCTCGGCGCTGACGTGGCTCTTGGCTCACGGCATTTTGCAATCTTTGGCGCGTTACGGTGAAAAGCTGGAAGCGGTTGTCTCCATCATCGCCATTGCTGTTTTATTGCTCATCATGAACTGGTTTTTCCACAACACGTATTGGACCAGCTGGCTGGCAAATTTCCATTCGCAGAAGCGCCGCCTGTTGAGCAAGGAGACAGGTCTGTGGCTGGGGCTCATCATGCTTGGCTTTACCAGCGTTTACCGGGAAGGCTTCGAGATCGTGTTGTTCCTCCAGGCGCTTGTGCTGGAGGGTGGTGTGGGAGTTGTGGTGCTGGGTGTACTTGTTTCCTTTGCTGCAGTGGTTCTCGTGGGCATGATCGTGTTTCGCCTGCAAAAGAGTTTGCCATACATGAAAATCCTGGTTATCACCGGCGTTTTCATTGGCTCCGTATTGCTGCAAATGGTTGGGAGCACAGCGCATGTGCTGCAGGTCGTTGGCTGGCTTCCCATTCACGTTGTGAAAGGCCTGGACTTGCCTTACTGGCTGGGCACGTGGTTCGGAATTTACCCCACTTGGGAGGGCCTGGGGCTGCAATTTGCCTCTGCAGTCTTCGTGGTTGGCAGTTATTATCTGGCCGAAGGTCTGAGAAAGCAGAGGATATTCTCAGCCCGGCCGCAGATGCCTCACACGCTTGCCGAACCGTTGAAAGTTCCGCATCCGAAAACAGAATCCATCGAAATTACCACTTGAGCTTACATAGAAGAATGCGAAACATATTAAAAACCGGATTATTCATCGACCCCGAAGTAGCTCAGGATGAAAGGAAATTCGCGAAGCCGCAAAATTAAGGATTTGCTTAGAAATCTCTATTAAAATTCTGCATAAATCTGCATTGTCTTGTGGAAATTTACACATAGAATTGTGCAGGAATGGGGAAAGGGCGTATGGACGCCTTTCCTGTTTTAATAAGCATTGTTTTCTACCTGCTCGTAAAAGGTTTCTATGTTCCGCAAACGCCTCCAACTCGCTTTCATTCATACCGCCGTGGCCATGACGCTGGTGCCCCTGACAGGTACCCTCAACCGTGTCATGATTTTCGATTTCGGCCTCTCGAAGACAATCTTCACTTTGATCGCTATTTTCCCTTACCTGTTTTCACCGATTCAAGTTGCCATCGGTTCCTATGCCGACAGTCATCCCATTCTTGGGTATCGACGAACCCCACATATCCTGTTGGGCTTACTGTTGTGCGCAGCTGGCTTAGGCATTTCTTCTTTTATGGTTTCAGCCATCCATACGAACTATGCCTCAGGCATCCTGGTGGGCCTGGTGGCTTTCTTTCTGTGGGG
>Ga0075418_10000939_pt1 | contig 31942 bp, 26 predicted proteins | sample SoiMetdeltSBSDD2_FD_81776 | JGI IMG/M metagenome (GOLD analysis project Ga0075418, IMG submission 81776) | Bulk soil microbial communities from a Populus tree surrounding site in Tennessee, USA - Soil MetaG P. deltoides SBSDD2 | ecosystem: Environmental > Terrestrial > Soil > Tree plantation... | reverse complement strand
TTCCACTCGCACGGATGCGGCAGGGCGGCCAACGAGGGTCCGCTGCTGCGCGTGCGCCGGGGCGCGACGAGGCGTGTGGAAGGTGGTGCGACACCACGCGAGGAACGCTGCAACCCGCTGTCACCCTGGCACAACGCTTGCGGTAGCGTGCGGCAACGAATCCGAACTTCCGGCATCCGGTAGCGGGCCCTGGCCCGAACGAGTCGGAAGCGGAAAATTGCACGATGCACGGGGTGTCGCTGCAATGCGGCGACGTGCGGAGGCCAGCATGCGTTTCTCTCTAGCCCGCGCTTCTAAGAGCACGATCGGTCTCGACATCGGCTCGAGCCTGGTGAAGGTCGTGGAAATCGACCACAGCCGGTCGCAACCGGTGGTGTGCAAGCTCGGCGTCGTGCCGCTGCCCCCCGAAGCGATCGTCGATGGCGAGGTCATGGACCGCTTGCTCGTCGTCGACGCGATTCGCGAATGCGCGGCGCAAGCAGGCCTCCGCGGCGGCGAGGTGGTCACGGCCGTGAGCGGGCGTGCACTCATCGTCAAGAAAGTCCTCATGGACAAAATGGACAAGGCCGACGCGCGCGAGGCAATCTTCTGGGAAGCCGAACAGCACGTGCCATTCGACATCGAAGACGTCAGCCTAGACTTCCAGATTCTCGAGGAAGTCACGGCGGGCAACCAGATGCAGGTGCTGCTGGTGGCGGCGAAAAAAGAGCTCATTCACCAGCATGCCGATCTCGTGCGCGAAGCCGGGCTCGAGCCCCGCATCATCGACCTCGACGCCTTCGCCGTGCAGAACTGCTACGAGGCCAACTATCAGCCCGGGGCGAACAAGGTCGTCGGCCTGCTCAACATCGGCGCCGAGGTCACCAACGTCAACATCGTGCAGGGTGGCACACCGCAATTCACCCGCGACCTCTCGGTGGGGCGGTCGCGCTTCATCGAGGAAGCACAACGCGAGTTCAACATCGGCCGTGAGGAGGCCTCGCGCTTGCTCACCGCCAAGAACCCAGACGGCGTGTCCGCCGAAGCCATGCGCAACGTCGTGGCGCGGGCGGCGGAAGAGCTCTCGGGCGGTCTCGAACGCTCGTTCGCCTATCTCAAGAGCGCCGACGGCGGCGCGCAACTCGACAGCGTGATGCTGTCGGGCGGCGGCTCGCAGATGCCGCTGCTCCGCGCGCATCTCGCCGAGCGCCACAAAGTACCCGTGGACGTCCTCGACCCGCTCCGCAGCGTGACCTACGCGCCGGAGCTGTTCTCCGATCAGCCCGTGGAAGAGCTGGGACCGCTCTTGGCCGTGGGTGTCGGACTGGCCCTGCGCAGGGTGGAGTAGCGCCGTGATTCGAATCAATCTGCTTCCACGCGAAGAACGACCCCGGCGGCACACGCTGCCGACGATTCGCATCCCGGCTCTGGGCAGCGTCGCGCCCTTCGCCGCGCTCGCCGTGCTCGGCCTCGGCGTGGTCACGGTGGCGACGGTGCAGAGCCGGCAGATGGCCCGGCTGCAGCACGACGTCGAGGAAGCGCGCGCCGAAACCGAACGTTACAAGCCGCAGCTGGAGAAGATCCGCGACATCACCCAGAAGCGCGAGGAAGTGCGCACGCGCTTGGACATCATCGCGCGGCTCGATCGCGACCGCTACTACCGCGTGCAGCTGCTCGACGAGATGAGCCGGGCGCTGCCGGAAAACATGTGGCTCTCCGAGCTCAACGAGATCAACGAACGCCGCTTCAAGGTCAATGGCGTCACCTTCTCCAATTTCATCGTGGCGCGCTTCATGGAGAGCCTCGAGGACACCGAGCACTGGCACGAGGTCGACCTCGACGTGACCCAGAAGGGCGACATGGACGAGCTCGAGGTCGTGAAGTTCACGCTGTTCTCAGGCGCCCAGCCCTCGAGCACGCCGTCGCTGGACGCGCCCGTGTCCGAGGCGCAAGTGTCGAGCGCGCAACCTTAACGCGGGCGGAGGAACGATGTCGCTTCGGGATCCACGCACTCAGAGAATCGTCATCAGCGCGGCAGTCGGCGTCGCCGTCGTGTGGGGATTCTTCGTCGCGGACTTCCTGCCGTTCGGGTACCAGCGGCGAGCGCACGAGATCGGACGCTTGCGCACCGACTACGAGACCGTGGCCGCCGAGCTGGAAAAGGCGCGGCGAACCGTCGCCAGCCTGCCGCAGCTCGAGCGCGAGCATGCCGAATTGCAGCGGCGCTGGACCGAAGCGCAGCAGCTGCTGCCGACCGACAAGGAAATGGCGCGCTTGCTGATGCAGATCACGCAGGCGGGCGAGGAAACCGGTGTCGAGTTCGAGCTGTTCAAGCCCGGCGCGCCGCGGCCGCAGGAGTTCTTCAACGAGAACCCGGTCGAGGTGCAGGTCGCCTGTGGGTACCACCAGCTCGGCGTGTTCCTGTCGCGCGTCGCCAATCTGTCGCGTCTGGTCAACGTCTCGCAGCTCAATCTCAAGGGGCACGACCCCAATAAGCGCGAGAAGCTCAAGGAGTCCGGCCGCGAAGACGAAACGATCACCGCCAACTTCCTGGCGACGGCGTACTCGCTGCGCGACGTGACGCAAGAGCCGGCAGCGGTGGCGCCGGCGGAGCAGAGCGGGCGGCAATTGAAAGCGGCGGCCAAGGGCAGCCCGAATTCAGCGCGCAAAGGCCGCGCCACCAAGGGCGTCGGGCCGGCGAAGCAAGCGGCCGCGTCGGCGGGGGGGAAGCATCCATGAAGACTCGCATCGTCGGCATGACCTGCGCCCTGATGCTGGGGTGGAACGTCGCTGCGGCGCCGGAAGATCCGCCGCAGAAGGAGAAGGCTGCGCCGAGCGCAGCGCCCATGGTCGAGTTGTCGGGTGTCGAAGACACAGCGCCCGCGGCGAACCTGCGCGAGAAGCAGTTCTTCTACGGTTCGTTCGGCATGCGCGACCCGTTCCGCTCGCTGGTCGGCGGCGACTTCGAGCCGGAAGAGCAAAGGCTCGTCGATCTGCACACGGTGCAGCTGGTGGGCATGCTGTGGGCGGACGAGGAATACATTGGCATCGTCCAGGATGCCCAAGGATTCGGTTACGCACTGCGCTCCGGGGATCCGGTGCGCAATGGCGTCGTGGTCTCGGTCACCCGGCGCGAGCTTGTTGGCAGGCTCAATGTGTTCGGCATGGTGGATCGAGTGAACCTTCGTTTACAGCGACTACGTGACGAGGAGTGAAGAACATGATGACGCGTGAGCACGCAATGCGGATCGGGCTCGCGGCCGCCCTGTCGCTGCTGGTGACCACGGCCGCGTCCGCTCAAAGCCTCAAGGAGGTCGAGGTCCGCGGCGTGGGGGATGGGACCCGGATCGTCCTGGATCTGGACGGAGAGGTGTCTCACAAGTCCTTCACTCTGTCGAACCCGGACCGTATCGTTCTGGATCTGGTGGGGGCCGACAACGCCGTGCGCGTCACCTCGCGCACCGTCCCGGCCGGACCGGTGACGAACGTGCGCATCTCGCAGTATGCGCGCGACCCGCAGCCGGTGACCCGCATTGTCGCCGACCTGCGCCAAGCCTCGTCGTTCGAGGTCTCGCGCGTCGGCACCAAGCTGGTGCTGGCGGTGTCGCCACAGAGCGTGCCGGCAGCACAAGTCGCCGTCGCCCCGAAGGCGGCGTCGACGCCGGAAGCGAGCACGGAACCTCAGGCCATCATCGAAGTGCAGCCGCCCGCGGCAGCGAGCGTGACCGAGGATGCTGCCCCCCGTGCGCCCGCGAGCGTGCAGGAATCGCCTGCTGCCACGAGGACTGAGCCCGCGGCTGCGCCCACGACCGAAACGAACGCGCCAGCCGAGAGCGCGGCAGGGGCCGCGGTGGCGGAAGCGCCGGCGGCACCGGTGATGACGCCGCGTCTGGCGGCTGCGTACCGGCGCAGCGGGCACGCGCCCGAGGACATGCAGGTTCCGGCACCGCAGACGCCGCAGCAACCCATCACCGTGCAGGAGAGCAACGGCAAGCGCATCAACCTGGATCTGCAGGGCGCGGACATCCGCACGGTGCTGCGCACGCTGTCGGACTACGCCGGCAAGAACATCATCGCCGGCAAGGACGTCGACGGCGAGGTCAACGCACGCATCAAGGATGCGCCGTGGGAAGACGCGCTCGCCGCCATCCTCAAGGCACATGGCTATGCCTACGTCGAGGAGAATGGCATCATCCGCGTCGGCGAGATGGCCAAGATCCGCAACGAGGAGCTGGAGGAAGTCGCAGCGGCCCGCAAGCGCGAGGATCTCCTGCCCATCGTCACCGAGGTCGTGCGGCTGGAGTTCGCCAACGCCAGCGAGCTCAAGACGTCGCTGGCCGAGATGCTGACCAACCGCGGCCGGCTGCAAGTGGATTCACGCACCAACGCTCTCATCGTCAGCGACATTCGTCTCAATGTCGAGAAGATCGGTTCGATGGCGCGCGAGCTCGACGGTCGCACCCAGCAGGTGGAGATCGTGTCCAAGCTGGTGGACGTGTCGGCCGATGACACCAAGAACCTCGGCATCGAGTGGAACATCACCAACTTGAGCGTGGGCGACGTCACCGGGAGCGCCGGGGTCAGCGCGCTCACGCCCGGCGCAGTCGGCGCGCTGCGCGTCGGCACCGTGCAGTCGTGGGGCCAGCTCGACCTGATGCTGGACGCGCTGGCGCGGTCGAAGAAGGCCAACATCGTCTCCAATCCCAACATCACGACGGTGAACAACCGCGAGGCCAAGATCCTGGTCGGGGCGAAGATCCCGCTCATCGTGGCCGACGAAGCCGGCAACGCCATCACCCAGCTCACCACCGTCGGCATCCAGATGCGGGTGACGCCGCACGTGAACTCGGATCGCACGATCACACTCGACTTGCATCCCGAGGTGAGCGAGTTGTCCTCGCAAGCCACGGTGCAGGGCGGCGTGATCATCAACACCAGCGAGGCGGACACGCGCGTCGTCGTCAACGATGGCGAGACGGCGATCATCGGCGGTCTCATCCGCGACGTGCAGTCCGAGGTCAAGACCGGGATCCCATTGCTGATGGACCTTCCCGGTATCGGCTGGCTGTTCCGCAACTCGAACAAGTCGAACGACAAGCGCGAGCTGATCATTTTCGTGACGCCGAAGATGCTCGAAACGGCGAGCCTCGGCGGCCAACAGTTCGACGACAAAAAGTAGAACCGTCGCGGTTCCCTTGCGTGCGCGGCGCCCTTCGAGGGCGCCGCGCGTGCTTTCCCGCCACACGGATGGCGCGCTTGCGCCCTCGCCAGCCCTTCTCTAGTGTGATCCAGGAGCGCGGTTCGTCCACGGCGGTCGAAGGTAACGACCATTTCCGGCAAAGCGGCTGGCGACGGCGCGCGAGGGGTCGCGACGGAGGTCGGCGTGGTGCTGCGTTTCCTGACAGCCGGCGAGTCGCACGGCCCGGGGTTGAGCATCATTCTCGACGGCGTGCCCTCGGGGTTGGCGCTCGATCCCGCCGCCGTCGATGACCAGCTGCGCCGCCGGCAAGCCGGTCACGGCCGCGGCGCCCGCATGCACATCGAAACGGATCGGGCGCAATGGACCGCGGGCTTGCGTCACGGCATGACCCTCGGCAGCCCGATCGCGCTCAGCATCCCCAACCTCGATTACCGCAACTGGGAACAGATCATGTCGCCGTTCGGCGCCGCTCCCGAGCCGCCGCTGCGTCGGGTCACCGCTCCGCGCCCTGGCCACGCCGATCTCGCCGGCGGCACGCAGCGGCGCAGCGCCGATCTGCGCGACGTGCTCGAACGCGCCAGCGCGCGTGAAACCGCGGCGCGCGTCGCCGTCGGTGCGGTGGCGCGACAGTTCCTGCAGGTGTTCGGCGTCCGCATTCTCGGCCACACGCGCGCGGTGGGAGACGTGAGCATGGATCTCGCCGTGCCGGAGGATGTTTCCTACGATGACTTGGAAGCGCGCGCCGCCGCCAACGATCTGGCCGTGCTCGATGCGGCGACGTACACACGCATGGTGGCGGCGATCGACCTTGCGAAGCGAGCGGGTGACACGCTCGGCGGCGTCGTCGAAGTCTGCGTCACGGGCTTGCCCCCGGGGCTCGGGAGCTACACGCACTGGGATCGCAAGCTCGATGGCAGGCTGGGACAAGCGGTGCTCTCGATTCCGGCGGTCAAGGGAGTCGAGATCGGTCCCGCGTTCGCCAACGCCGCGCTGCGTGGTTCGGAAGTGCACGATCCCATCCAGCGCACGAGCCAAGGCGCCGTGCGGCGCAGTCGCAACCGCGCCGGCGGGCTCGAAGGCGGCGTCACCAACGGCGAGGCGCTGGTCGTGCGCGCGGCGATGAAGCCGCTGTCCACCCTGATGAAGCCGCTGCCGAGCATCGACGTACGGAGCGGCGAACCGGCGCGCGCAGCGGTCGAGCGCAGCGACACGTGCGCGGTGCCCGCGTGCGGTGTCGTCGCCGAGGCCATGGTGGCCTTCGTGCTGGCGCAAGTCTGGTTGGAGAAGTTCGCCGGCGATTGCATGGAGGACGTGGTCGCGTCCTGGCGCGGCTATGTGCGGGAGGTCGAGCGCTGGATCCCATCGTCCTGATCGGGTTCATGGGCAGCGGCAAGACGACCTTGGGCCGGCGCGTGGCCGGCGCCCACGAATGGGACTTCATCGATCTGGATGCGCAACTGGAGGCGGCGCGCGGCTGCAGTGTGCGCGACCTGGTGCAGCGCGAAGGCGAGCCGAGTTTTCGTGCCCTCGAGTTGGAAGTGTTGCAGGATGTCTTGGGCGCGCACCCGAGCGACTGTGTGATCGCCACGGGTGGCGGCATCGTGGAAACCGAAGCGGCGCGACGGGTGTTGGCAGAGCTCGGATGCGTCGTGTGGCTGCGCGCCGATCCGGACGCCTGCGTGGCACGATTGGGGGCGGATCGAGCGCTGCGTCCGTTTCTCGACGACGAGAGCCTCTGGCGCGCACGCTACACTCGGCGCGAACCCTGGTATCGGCAGCTGGCGGTTCACGTGGTGGAGACGCATCCCGCCGACGTGGAGTCGAGCCTGGCGGCGCTCCTGCGCTGCCTGGACCGTGCCGGTCCGCCGGCTTGAAGCATGGTGCGAGTGACCGCAGGACGGTTTCGCGGCCGCCGGCTCGCCGGACCCGACGGCGTGTGGATGAGGCCCACCGGGGATCGGGTCAAGCAGTGCATCTATAATGTTCTGCAGGACATGGTGCCAGGGGCCCGCGTCGCGGATCTGTTCTCCGGCACGGGCAACCTGGGGATCGAAGCCTGGTCGCGTGGAGCCTCGCGTGTGCTGCTGGTGGACAACGCCCCGCGCGCGCTGGCGTTGATCGCGCGCAACGTGTCGCTGCTCGGCGACGGTCCGGAGATCGAAGTGATCGCGGACGACGCGGTGAGCTGGCTACGGGCGCTCGCGCCGCGCGCAGTCGACCTCGTGCTGGCCGATCCGCCGTATGCCGCCGGCTTGGAAGAGGCGCTGCTCGAGGCACTGCCCGCGCCAGCACCGGAGTGGTTCGTGCTGCAGCACGGGAAGGAGTGGCGGCTCCAGCAACCGCCGCCGGGCTACGTGCTGTGGCGCTCGAAGCGCTTCGGGACCACCGGGGTGGAGTTCTTGCGTCGCGAAGAGGAGGAGGAGGAGCCATGAGCGATCGGGAGCGCCGCGTGGCGTTGTATCCAGGAACATTCGACCCGCTCACCAACGGCCACATGGATATCGTCGTGCGCGCCAGCTCGCTCTTCGATTCCGTACTCATCGCGGTGGCCGACTCGGCGAAGAAGAGCCCGATGCTGACACTCGAAGTGCGCTGTGATCTCGTGCGTGGCGCCTGCGCCGACATGCCGCGTGTGAGCGTCCGGCCGTTCACCGGTCTTTTGGCGGCGGAGTACGGACCGCTGGGGATCGATGTCGTCATCAAAGGTCTGCGCTCGATGACCGATTTCGAGTATGAATTCCAGCAAGCGCAGGCCAACCGGCGCTTGCAGACGCGATTCGAGACCGTGTTCTTCATGCCGAGCGATCGCAACACCTGTATCTCCAGCTCGCTGGTGCGCGAGATCTACGCCTTGGGTGGCGACGTGCGCGACTTCGTCCCCGAGAACGTCTGGCGCCACCTCGAGGCCGCGCGCGCCGGCGCACCGCAGCATCACCAGGAAGGCAGAGCATGAGCCGGACGACCACACGGTTATCGCGCATGGGAGCCTCCGTGCAGGAGTCGGCGACCCTGCGTCAGGCTGCGCGCGTGGCGGCGCTGCGCGCCGCAGGGCGGCGCGTGTTCAACTTCACAGTCGGCGAGCCCGACTGCGACACGCCGCTCGGCGTGCGTACCGCGGCGCATGCCGCCATCGACGGTGGGCACACGCACTACACGCCATCGGCGGGGACAGTCGACCTGCGCCAAGCGGTCGCCGCGTACTACACGGCCCGGCGTGGCGTCGTCTGGTCCAGCGCGCAGACGATCGTTTCGACCGGGGCGAAGCAGGTGCTGTGGAGCGCGCTGGCCGCCTGCGTCGAGCCGGGAGACGAGGTCGTTCTGCTGGCGCCCTACTGGACCAGCTATTCCGCCTACGTCGCCATGCTGGGAGGCGTGCCGCGCGTGGTGCGGCCACCGGCGAGCCGCGACTTCAAGGCCTGCGGCGACGACCTGCGCGCCGTGCTCGGCCCGCGCACCCGGGCCCTCGTCTTCAACAATCCCGTCAATCCGACAGGTGCGGTGTACAGCGCCGAGGAGCTGCAGGATCTGTTCGAGCCGCTCCGACACACCGATGTGGTGACCATCTCCGACGAAATCTACGAGAACTTGGTCTTCGAAGGCGTGCATGTTTCGCCGGTGCAGGTGTTCCCGGAGTTGCAGGATCGTTTCGTGCTGGTGAGCGGTGCCTCCAAGAGCTTCGCCATGACCGGTTGGCGCATCGGTTTCGGCCTCGGCCCCGAAGATCTGGTGCGGGCGATGATCAATCTCCAAAGTCACATGACCGGCAACGCCAGCAGCATCTCGCAACGCGCCACCCTGGCGGCGTTGGCCATAGGGTCCGCCGACCTCGAGCCGCTGCGCCAGCACTTCCTGGAACGCCGCGACCTGAGCGTGCAGATCTTGAGCACTTTGCCGGCGCTGCGTTTCGTCCCTCCCCACGCGACGTTCTATGTCTTCCTGGACGTCGAGCCTTTCCTGGATGGCGGCAAAGCTCGCCCGGGACTGGCCGGCGTCGAGGCGCTCGCCGAAGACTTGCTCGAGACGCATGGCATCGCCGTCGTGCCGGGCACCGCATTCGACCACGATCGCGGTGTGCGTCTGTCGTCGACGTTGCCAGTCGCAGAGCTGCGCGCTGGGCTCGGAATTCTGGTGCAGGCGCTCGGCGAACGCGCCTGAGCCCTCGCCGCGCCGCGATCACCCTTGGCCCGTGTCCTGCTTGGAGTGTGTGCGCTTGCGAAGTTTCATCGACCGAGTCGAGATCGAAGTGCACGCTGGCAACGGCGGGGATGGTTGCTTGAGCTTCCGGCGGGAAAAATACGTGCCGCGCGGCGGCCCCGACGGCGGCGACGGTGGGGAAGGCGGCAGCGTCGTGTTGGTCGGCGATCCGCACCTGACGACCTTGCTCGATTACAACTTCCGGCGCCAATTCCACGCCGAGCGCGGCGCGCACGGCGAGGGGGGGAACCGGAGCGGCCGCAGTGGCGAAACTCTGCAGTTGCGTGCGCCGCTCGGCACCGTGGTGAAATCCGACAGTGACGAAGTGATCGGAGAAGTGTTGACGGCCGGCCAGCACCTGCTGGTGGCGCGCGGCGGTCGCGGCGGCAGGGGAAACACGACTTTCAAGAGCTCCACCAATCAAGCGCCGCGCAGGGTCGAGCCCGGTGGCGCGGGCGAGAGCCGGAAACTGCGCTTGGAGCTCAAGCTGCTCGCCGATGTCGGTCTCGTCGGCAAGCCGAACGCGGGCAAGTCGACGTTGTTGACCGCGCTCTCGGCGGCAACGCCCAAGATCGCCGACTATCCCTTCACCACCTTGTCGCCGGTGCTGGGCGTCGTGCGCGTCGACGACAGCACGAGCTTCGTCCTCGCCGATCTTCCCGGCTTGATCGAAGGCGCGCACGAAGGCCGCGGGCTCGGCCTCGAGTTCTTGCGCCACATCGAGCGCACACGCGTCCTGGTGTTCGTCCTCGACGCCACCGGCGACGTGGCGGCGGATCTCGCGATGCTGCAAGTCGAGCTCGATGCCTACGCATTGCCCCTCGGACAGCGTCCCGCCGTGATCGCGCTCAACAAGGTCGATTTGCTCGATGACGCCGCGATCGCCGCCGCGCGCTCGGCATTGCCGGAGAGCACGCGCATCATGCCGATCTCGGCTTTGAGCCGCACCGGACTGGCCGACGTGGTGCGCGTGCTGGCGGGGCAGCTCGCCGCAACGACCGAAACTGGGTTGCCACCTCCCACGGTTCTCCCCGGAACCTCCGCCAACATTTGAATGCCAGCGAACCGTGGCCGGTTCGACGCGAGCTGCGCGCACTGTGTCGTCTGCTCACCTTCCAAGTGCCGATGCCGCGCATCGGCCAGAAGGAGCTCGCGTCGGCGCGCTGCTTGAGCGCGCTCGCCGTACCCGGCGACGTCGCCGAGGCCGACACGAGCGTCATCGAAGACCGCATCCAGCGCTGGCGCTCGACGAGTGGTGGCGGCCTCGTTCTGTTTCACGATCCATGCTACCCGCCGCTCTTGCGTGAGATCGGCAAGCCGCCGCTCGGGCTCTTCCTCTGCGGCGATGTGGCCATCCTGCATTCCCCCGCCGTCGCCGTCGTCGGTGCGCGCGCGGCGGCTGCGAGCTATCGCGAATGGACGCACGACACCTGCGCCGCGCTCGCCCGTTGCGGCATCGTCATCGCGAGCGGCATGGCGCGGGGGATCGACGCCGAAGCACATCGCGGCGCCCTGGCCGCCGCCGGCAAGACCGTCGCGGTCACGGGCTCCGGATTGGATCTGTGCTATCCGCCGGAGAATGCGGCCTTGCAACGCCAGATCGAAGCCAGTGGCTGCGTCGTGAGCGAGCTGTTGCCAGGCACCCCACCGCGCCCATGGCATTTCCCCAGCCGCAACCGCATCCTCGCCGGACTCGTGCGCGCGGTCGTGGTGGTGCAGGCGGAATTGAAGAGCGGTGCGCTGATCACCGCACGGTTGGCGTTGCACGAGAATCGCGATGTCATGGCTGTTCCCGGCGACATCCAGGATCCGCGCAGCCGCGGGCCGCACCGGCTCCTGCGTTCCGGGGCTTGCCTCGTGGAGACGGCGGCCGACATTCTGCGCGAGCTCGGCTGGCAGCGAGATGCCGCGCTGCCAGGAGCGCATGCGACGGACGAGCAAGCGATCCTGTCGCAGCTCTGGATCGGGCCCCTCGCCGTCGACGCACTGCGCACGAAGCTCGGCTGGGATGCGTCGCGCGTGCAGCGCGCGCTGTTCGAGCTCGAGCTGGTCGGGCTCGTCGAGCACGATGCCCAGGGCCGCGTCCGCGTCGCATCGAGCTGATAGACTGCGCCCTACGCCCAAAGGGAGGATGCGGTGCAGCATGGGCTCGAAGCGGTCGGACTGCGGCTCCTGACCGCTTGTGCGCGCGGGCTGCCACCTCGCCTCGCACTGGCGAGCGGGCGCGCCCTCGGGCGCTTGGCGCTGGGATTGCGCATCCGTCAGCGCGTGTGCATGTCGAATCTCGCGATCGCATTTCCCGGTGCAGAGCACGCTGCCGAGCGCCGGCGCGTGGCGCGCTCGGCCTACGAACACCTGGGAGTCGTGGTCTTCGAATTCCTGGGTCTGGCGCGTTTGCGCCGTGAGGAGCTGCAGAGGCGGCTGGAAGTCGTCGGCGTCGAGCAGTTGCAGGCTTCGCTCGCGCGCGGCCAAGGTGTCATCCTGGCGACCGGACATTACGGCAATTGGGAAATTCTCTCGGCGGGCCTGGTCGCGCACGGTTTTCCCGTGAGCGTGGTGGTGCAACGGCTGCACAATCCCGCCGCCGAAGCCATCGTGCATTCGGCTCGCGACGCCCTCGGCGAACGCAGCATCGAGCGCGGCATGGGACTCCGCCGTGTCCGCGTCGAGCTGCAGTCGAATCGGATCCTCGGGATCCTCTGCGATCAGGACGGCAAGAAACGCGGCGTGTTCGTGCCCTTCTTCGGCCGCTCGACGTCGACACCCAAAGGTGCCGCCCAGATGTCACGGCGCTGGGGAATCCCCTTTCACCCCGCATTCGGCCAGCGCCTCGCCGACGGCCGGCACCGCTTGGTCGTGCATCCGGCCGTCGACGTGCCGGCGCACGTCCCCGAAGACCAGGCGGTGCAGCAGATGATGGCGCGATTCAACACGCTCCTCGAAGCCACCATCCGCACCGATCCAGGTCAGTACTTCTGGCTGCATCGACGCTGGAAAACACCAGAGCCTGCGAGCAGCGCGACGTGAGCGCGCGACATCTTGCCTCACGCCTCGGCGTCGGCCGTGATTGCCGCGCCGCGCCGCACCCGGCGGCGATTGCGTCTGGCCGCATCGGCAAAACCGGCCAAGCCCAAGCCGAGGCCGAGAACGAGCCACTCGATGGCGTAACGCGGCGGCATGCTGCGCAGCGCCCGCGCGTTCTCGTTCTCGACGAAACTCCAGATGCACGCGAGCCCTCCCAGCACGCCGGCCGCCACGTGGAGTGGTCGCACCTCGAAGGCGCCGTGTCGCAGGGTGTGCCGCAAGGTCACGATTCCCACACCGAGCATGACCAGCGCGATCGAAAGGGGTGCGTACACCGGTGCCAGCCAGGGCACGGGAAGCAGGAATAGGAGATCCCACGTTCCGAGTCCGTCGGGCCAGCCGAGCGTGAGGCGCAAGGTCGCGTAATACACCAGATCCCACACGCTGAAGAGGAACAGGAACGCCGCGAATCGGGCACTCGGCAGCTTGGCCGCGAGATGCGCGGCGCTCGCGAGGAGAACCATGGTCGCGGCCTCACGCGTGCGTTCCAGTCCGGACACCGCGGCCGGGAGCGCGACGAGCGGGAAGGCCTCGGCACGCGGATCGAGCCAGAGCCGAAGCACGGTCACCAGGCTGCCTTCGACGATGCCAAATGCCACGGCCACGAGCGCGAGCGGCAACCATGGGGACTCGAGCGCGAGTCGACGCGCCGGGTTGACGCGGTGGATAGGCACCTCTATCTTACTTCGGCTTCGAGGTTTGCGTGGCGGGATCGACCCGCGGCCGCGCTCGTCCGAGGAGGAGATCCCGTCGATGGTCCGAGGGCGTCCCATTTTCTCCCGCATTCTATGGAGCTGCTGCCTCTTGGGCCTGGTCGCCATGATGCCGCACTGGCTCACCGGGTGCTACGACGGCATGCCGCCGACGATGCAGATCCCGGATACGGGCGAGCCGACCGAGTTCATCCCGCCGCCGCCGGATTTCCGCCCCGGCTCTGAGACCCAGCTCAAGCTCCTCTACTTCTTCGACCAGTCCGTCTATAGAATCTTCACCAACGATGCGGGTGGCCCCACGCAGATTCCACCGGGGGCGGATGCGTACAAGCGCCGCGGCGAGGTGTTGAGCATCATCGGCGCCACCGCAGGTCAGATCATCAAGCCGGACACGGTCGACGCGGTGCTCGCCGGAGTGTACGGCAACCCGGATCTGTTCGGCTTCGAACCCGCCGTGGGGCGCGCTCCTGGTTTCGACGTCGGTCAACAGGGCGGCAATTCGACCGATTTCATGCCGGCCTGCATGAGCGCCGGCAGCTGCGCCGAATCCTACTGGTCCTACAACCACGTGCAGTTCCAATGGTCGCGCCGGACGATGCTGGCTGGAACGACCACCTCGTCGACGAGCGCCGGAGCCACGACGTGGATCGTGCGCGATTCGTGCCGCGTGCGCGATAGCGATCGTCTGACTTTCTTGCCTGCGGTCTACACGGCGGATTCCTGGTGGAGCGTCGTCCCCGGGCAAGGCATCTTCCTGCATGGCATGCATCTCATCGCCGAGCGCGACGAGGTCATCGAGCAAGGTGGCTCGCCACCGCGCCAGCGCAACCCGCAGTTACTCTGGGTGTCGCAGCTGTCGCTGGGTGGGGGGATCAGCAATCAGAACGAAGTCCCGTACACCACCATCGATCAGTGCATCGACGGCATGTGGGGCGATATCCAGCTCTACCCGTTGCAACTCGTGGGACCCGACCTGCAGGTGGGGCAGCGCACCATCACCTGGACGTACGTGGGAGCCGACAGCGCCGAGATCCGCCGCCGCGTCACGCAGGGCACCGACTTGGAGCAGGCTCGCTGTTCGGCGCAAGGTGCCGCGCCGCCCGACGTTCCTTTGGACAGCGCGGCTTTCCCGATCTTCTTTTTCAGGCTGCTCGCACGCTACGAGGTGGATGTCGAGCGTTTGTACGACGTGCTCGAATGGAAATCCGGCAACAACATCGTGGGTCGCTACGGCGCTCCCGATGGCGTGGTGGATGTGGTCAAGCTCGTGGTGCGCGTGCACGTGGAAGCGCTGGGCAGACCGGCGCAAAGGATCGATCTCTATCTCATGCGGGGGATTGGCCTCGTGGTGCAGCAGACCGGCCTCGTCGCCTTCGACATCAGCCGTCTGCGCGAAGCCCAGGTCAACGGTCAATACTTCCCGCCGGAGTACTTCAGCTACGCCGACAACTAGTCTCCTCCTCGATCGCCTGCAAGCTTCCCAGATGCTGCGCCAGCACGGGGGTTGTCCTGGGCGGCATGCGCCTTGCTTCGAGTTTTAGCTGAGCTGATCGTCAGAACATTTGATCAATCAATTGCTTGCCGCCATATTGACAGCGCCTCGAAACGAGGCCGGACGTCGGCGCGGTTTTGTTTGCCGCCGCCTAGCGGAGCGTCATAGGCTGCCGCCGGGACGGGAAGGGTGCGGAGGGGACATGGGCTGGCGAACTTTCATCGGCCTCGCGGCCATTCTGCTCGTCGCCGGCTGTGGCCGCGCGATCACGGCCCGCGAAGCCCGCGCGCGGCTCGATCCCGCCCAGGCCGTGGTGCCGTCCACTCCGTCTTCGCTCTCCCTCGTGGATCTGGCGCTCGAGGCCGCGTCGCTGCCCGAACCTCGACGGCAAATCGTCGAAGCGGCGCTCGCACACGCTGGAATGCCCGCGACCGGCGTCGATTGCTCGCAGCTCACCACACGGGTCTATGCAGCGACAGGGATCGACCTGCCGCGCACCGCCGAGCAGCAAATGGCGCAGGGCCGGCCTGTGGAAGCTGCGAGCCTCATGCCCGGCGATCTGGTTTTTTTCGCCTTCCGCCACCGCCCCGCAGACCATGTGGGGATCTTTACCGGCCAAGGGGCATTCGTCCACGTCTCCAGCGCCTCGAGCAACGTACGGCTCGACCGGCTGACGCAGGATGCCTTCGCAGGGGCCTACGTCGGGGCCCGAAGCTACGTGCGCTGATCCCCACCTCCCTTTCCACAGCGAAATTCGCCCCGCCAATGCGATCGAATTGCGTTGGAAGTGAAAAGATCCTTGACAGTTTTTCCGCCCCGTTTCTTAACTAGCGCGGCGTCAACCACCTGAGCGGCCCTTCGACCGGAGCCTGGGTGTGGATGGGAAGGGTGACGGACCAGAGTCGAAAGGAGATGCGATGCGGATCCTCTCGGTGGTCAATCAGAAGGGAGGGTGCGGCAAGACCACGGTCTCGATCAACCTGGCGGCCGCACTCGCGAAACGCAAGAAGGACGTGCTCCTCGTGGACATGGATCCCCAGGGGCATGCTTCCCTCGGACTCAATATCGACCCGGAGGATTACGAGCGCAGCACCTACGACGTGTTGATGCAGCCGGAGATCCAAATCGACCAGGTCGTCATTCCGGTGGTCGAGCATCTGGACGTATGCCCCGCCTCCGTCGTTCTCGCGGCCGTCGAGCAGGAGCTCAAGGACGTTCCAGGGCGCGAGAAGCGACTCCTGGCCAAGCTGCAGAGTCTGCGCCATCCCTACCAGTACGTCATCCTGGACTGCCCTCCAGCCATTGGACTGCTCACCTTCAACGCGCTGACCGCCGCACATGAGGCCATCATTCCAGTGGATCCGAGCTTCTTCTCGTTGCACGGTCTGCACAAAGTGCGCGAGACGCTCGAGCTGCTGCGCGAAGAGCTCGGTCACGAAGTCCAAGTCCGGGTGCTGGCGAACAATTGCAACAGTCGGACGAATTTCTCGCGCGACATCCTGTACGAGATCGAGAACTTCCACGGTGACTCGATGCTGCGTACGGTGATCAGCCACACGGTGAAGCTCAAGGAGGCCGCGAGCCGCGGCCAGCCCGTGACGAAGTTCGATCCCGGCGGTCGCGCCGCCAAGGAGTTCGCGGCGCTGGCCGACGAGCTGATGGCCCAGGAGCCCTTCCTGCGCCTCGCCGAAACGCGTCTGCAGGGCGCAGTGTTTCAAGGCCCGCATGTCGTCCCTGGCGGCGTGCGTTTCAGCCTGCACGCGCCTCAAGCGCGCGACGTTCGTCTCACCGGCAGCTTCACCGGCTGGTCGTTCGATGGCACGCCGCTCCAACGTGCCGACGACGGCACCTGGAGTGGTGTCGTCGCCATCGGCGGCGGCCAGCACGAGTACCGGTTCATCATCGACGGGGTCTGGGTGAAGGACCCGAGCAACGAGGCGAGCGTGAAGAACGAGTACGGCCAGGAGAATTCCGTGGTTTCCGTGCCGGCGAATCTCGTCGCGCATGGCTGAACGTCGGCGCTCGGCGCGTCGCGGATCGTCGCGGGTGGCGGAGATGGTGGCGGACGTGGACGGCGAGCCCAATCCGCGGCGGTCGGCGAATGCGCAACGGCCCCGGAGTCTGCGTGACATCTCGCATCTATACCTGTCGAATCGCCCGGTGGAGCGGCCATCCGATGCGGTGCCGGCCGTTCGCCGTGCGCTCCGCATTGGCTTCGTCTCCGCCGGTGACGGGCTGATTCGCAGCGATGTCTGCGGCAATTTCGCCGTGCAGTTGGCGCGACTCGGCCAGCGCACGACGGTCCTCGACTTGGATCCGCTCCTCCCCAACGCTGGATTCCTTCTCGGCTTGGGTCCGGCTGCCTACGGCGCGCATCTGTGCCACGCGGAGCCCGTCGTGGAGCGCGCTCTTCTCGGCCTGCGAGTCATCGAAGGCATCGCGGCGCGGCGGGATCTCGAGTCGTGCATGCTGTTGAAAGCTGAAATCGCCACGAGCGACTGCATCTTGGTGAATCTCCCCGATGTCGCACGCGGGGCAGAAGCGGTCCTCGATCAACTGCGGCCCCTGCTGGCGACGGCTGCCGAGACCACGATGGTGCAAGCGGCGGCACGCAGTCGCATGTTCGGCGCCTGGCTCGACACCTCGCGTCGACATCCCGCATCGAGCCACGGCTCGGGCGCGCACCCACTCGATGCTCTGGTCTTCGTCCATTCGAGCGATGCGGCCCACGTCACCGCGAGCTACGAGACCCTCGTTCCTTGGCTCCGTCCTGGACGAGTGCATCGACTCGGTTGGGGGATTCCCCTGGCCGCGACCGAGCCGCGGCCCTGGGCGTGGATCGAAGCGTACGACTCAATCGCGTCGGGCACGGCGCCGCTGTCGTCGCTCTACCCCGAGCATCCTGCTTCGCGCACCTACCAGGGTTTGGCGCAGGCGCTGTTGGCTGGACTGGGCAGCGCCGCTCCGGTGAAAGGCGGAACGCATGTCTGAGCCCGAGTCGGATCCGGCCGTCACGCTGGAACCGGGAGTGCCGCCGGAGCTCGAGGCATTTCTCGCCGGCACGGGCGACATGCCCGTCGCGCCGCTGTTCGCGATGTTGGCGCGCCAAGTCGCGTTGCTGGGCGTGGAAACGATCGTGCACCCGTTCGCCGTCCAGTTCCATCAGGCCGGGGTCACGCTCTGCGAGCTGTCCGTGTACGGCGAGCTGTTCATCGTGCGCGTCGGCCCGAGTCTCGCGGTGGAATACCGCGTGCGCAACGAGGAAGTGGCGTTCTTGGCCTTGGACCACGTGCTGCGGACCTATGTCGCACGGCGGCCGCCGATCCCGCAGCCGTCGACGCAATCTGCAGCGCTGGGCGGGTAAATCTTGCAGAAGGCGAGTGTTCCGACCTCGCTTCCTCCTCTGTGCCTGGAGAGCCCTGGAACATCGATCGCTGTGCAACGGTTCCCAGCGTTCCGCTCGAGGGCCGATGCGGCCCGGCGGCGCGCTCGTCGTCGCCGGCCGGGGCCCGTCGGCCGGCAGCTCGTCGGATGGCGCAGGATCCCGCGCATGGCGTCCGGATTCCCGCGCGTGACGCGGAATGGACCGCACCACGAGAGAAAACGAAGCAGTGCGGGGGATTCTCGTGGCCTCTCGGGTCGAACCCGCCGCAAGGCTCCGCGCCTCGAATGGGTCTGCGTCCATCCACGCAATGATTTGAGCAGACGAGAGTTGCACGATTCTTCCATTGCCCGAAATGGCGTGCTCTGGTAGATTCATGCCCGAACTGGGACTCCGCCCCCGAAAAGACCCACCGCCACAATGCGGAGGTCGTTCCGGTCCAAAAGCTCCCGACTCGGCGCCAGGCATCCGTGGTGTTACACCACGCACGAACAGCATGGAGCTCGGGCCTATGAACGCATCGAAACGATCCAGTCGTGGTGTCGACGCGCGCGCTTGGTTGTGTGGCGCGATCGTGCTGCTCGCCGCTTTTGATGCGCGAGCGGCCGAGCATGTCCTCGCCATCACACCGCGACTCCGCGCCGAGGTGGCGCGCCAGCGCTCAACGCAGCCTAGCGATGACACAGGCGCGGCCAAGACCGAAACGGCGATGATCGTCCTTCCCGTCCTACTCGCTCCGGACGAGAGGCTGGTCGCGGTGCAAGCGCACTTCCCCGTGCACGTGCTCACGACCGGCTTCTATCATGATTACGCCATCGCCCAGATCGGCATCGCCGCAGAGGACGCGGACGAAATCGATGCCGCCACGATCCTGCTGCAGACGCAGCCCGCGGCCCCTGCACAGCGCTTGCAACGTCCCACTGCCACGCGTCGCGACACCTGGCAGCACGAGCTCGAGCGCATGGTCATGAACGCAGGGATGCTCTCGTCCTATGCCGGCGCGACCGAATCGCCGCGACTCGAATCCCCCGGTACTTGGAACCCGACGCAACGGCCGAGCCTCGAGGGCAGCGCGGTCGAGATGCTGATCGTGACGCGCGAAATCCTGCGCGACGCGTACCAGATCTACGCCGACGAACGCACGGCCATGGGCATTCCCACCGTGGTGCGGACGATGGAATGGATCGAATCCAACTACCCGCATGGCGCCGACCCGCAGGAGACCCTGCGCTTGTTCCTGCGCGAAGCCTACGCGCTGTGGGGTCTGCACTCGGTGCTCTTGGGCGGCGATACCGACGTCGTCCCCACGCGCTATGTCCACTCGACCTACGTCTCGCCGCCCACCGAGGTCCCCACCGATCTCTACTACGCCTGTCTCGACGGGACCTGGAACGAAGATGGCGATGCGCTGTGGGGCGAGGCCTTCGATCCCTTCACCGAGGACGTCGGCGACAATGTCGACCTCTATCCGGAGCTCTACATCGGCCGCCTGCCGATGCGGTCCGCGAGCGAAGTCGCGAGCTACCGCGCCAAGCTCGCGGCCTACATCCAGCCCACAGTGACGAACTACCAGGACAAAGTTCTGTTCCTGGCCGAAGTGCTCTGGCCGTCGAACTACGTGAATGGCGGTCCGATCATCAAGAACGGCGCCGACAATGCCGAGCGCCTCATCGCGCTCAACGATCTCGACACCGGCAATCTCGCAGCCGGCATCTGCCCGCAGAGGATTGCGCAGTCGTACGAGGTCGGCAGCGACTATCCAGGTTCGGGACCGCTCTTGCGCCAGGCGGCGATCGACTCGATGAACGCGGGCTTCGGCCTGGTCACCCACATCGGCCACGGCTTCCGTTACACGATGTCGCTCGGGGATGCCTCGCTCACCAACATCCAGGCCGCCGGCCTCACCAACGCCAGCAAACCGTTCTTCCTGATGATGCTCAATTGCACCGCTTCGGCGTTCGATTTTCCCTGTCTGGCGGAGCAGTTCATCCTCAACCCGCAAGGCGGCGCCATCGGAGTCTTGGGTGCCGCGCGCGAAGCCTATCCCGACGGCAGCCAGTTGTATCTGGAAGGTTTGTTCCGCGGCTTGTTCGACAACGCACGCGTCAGTGTCGGCCAGGCGGTGCAGGAAGCGCGCTTGGAGCTGCTGAGTGGCATCGCCATCGATGGCGTCCTGCGCTGGACCAACTTCATCACCGCCTATCTCGGCGATCCGACGCTCATGCTGTGGCGCTGCGCACCGCTCGCGCCCACGGTGACGCATGCGAGCGCCCTCATGCCGGGGCAGCAGCAACTCAACGTCCAGGTGACGTCGGCGCAAGGGCCGGTCGTGGGCGGCACGGTGTGCCTGTGGAAGACCGGCGACTTCTACGCCGTCGGCACCACCAACACCAGTGGCGTGGCGACCTTGGTGTTTCGCGCCGAAGCTCCCGGCAACGCCACGCTGCGCGTCTCGGGTGCGGGGGTCAGGCCGTACGAAGCGAACGTGAGTTTTTCCACGACCCCGAGTGCGATCCTGCGCGCGACGGGGAATTGGCAGGTCACCGATAGCGGGCCTGGCACGATCGGCAACGGCAACGGCAACCTCGAGGCGGGCGAAACCGCTTTGGTGGCGCTCGAAGTGCGCAACACCGGCAGCAGCACGGCTACGAACATCCAGTTGGCGGCCGCGACCTCGGATCCGTTTCTCGTGATCCAGAATCCATTCGTCAACATCCCCAGCCTGGCCGCCGGTCAGACGCTGTGGGCACCGGCAATCTCGATGCGATTGGGCAAGACGAATCCCGATCTGCATCACGTCGAGTTGCAAGTGAACCTGGCAATTCAGGGCAAGTCGTGGTCGGATTTCGTCGCGCTCGACTTCTTGCAAGTGCGGCCGCAGCTCGTGGGACTCGCGAGCGTCGATGCCGACGGCGATGGCTTTCCCGCCGCGGGCGAGTCGTACACGCTGCAGGTGCAATTCAAGAATTATGGCTTTGCCCGGCTCGATGCTGCGAGCGCGACGTTGTCCTCGACCGATGCCGATGTCACCATCACCGATAACAGCGCCACCGTCGGCAATGTCGTGCACTTGGCGACCGGCGTGGCGGAGTTCCAGCTCGCCGAAGCCAACGTGATCCAGACCAACCCGCTGCACATCGTGCTCACGAGCGGCACGCGCACCTGGGCTTTCGATGTCGAAACGCGCCGGCCCAGTGCACCGGCGGGCTTGGTCACCGATGCCAGCGGCGGTCCCGATCGCGTCCATCTCACCTGGGCCGCGAGCACGGAGCCGGACTTCGCCGGCTACCACGTGTATCGAGCTTCGACGGCGAACGGCCCGTGGACGCGCGCCGACGCCGATTTGGTCACCAGCGGTTCGTACTTCGGCAGCTACGGTCTCGCCGGCAGCACGAACTATCATTTCGCCGTGACGGCGGTGGATCAGAGCGGCAACGAAAGCCCGCGCAGCGCCGTCGTCGCTGCCACCACCAACCCGATTCAGAATGCCGGCTGGCCGCGGCTGATGCGCCAATGGACGAGCAACTCGCCGGTGGCCGCGGACGTGGACGGCGACGGCGTGCTCGAAGTCTTCGCTGGCGCCGACCTCGTCTATGCCTGGCATGCCGATGGCACCGAGGTCAGGGACGGCGACGCGGATGCGAGCACGGATGGTGTGTTCAGCACCCTGGGCCAGGGCTTCACCGCTGGTCTCGCTGCCGGAAACTTGGATGGCGATGCGGCAGACGAGATCGTGGCGTGCTCGTGGGACACGCACCAGATCTTCGCCTTCAATGGCAACGGCAGCGTGCTGCCGGGCTGGCCGCACATGCAGGTGGTCAGCACGCACGGGATCTGGGCGACGCCCGCGATCGCCGATGTGAATTTGGATGGCAGTCCGGAGGTCATCGTCCTCGGTCTCGACGGTCGCTTGTACGTCTGGCGTGCGAACGGACAGGAGCTGCGTGACGGCGACGCCAATCCGAGCACGAACGGGGTTTTCTTCGTCATTCCTCCGACGTCCACCTGGAGCCGTGGGGCGCCCGCCGTGGCCAACCTGTTGCCGGCCGACGCCGGGGCCGAGATCATCTTCGGCACCACCAGCAACCGCATCTACGTGCTGCGCGCCGATGGCAGCGTGCCTCCCGGCTGGCCCGTGACCGTCGGTGACGACGTCACCTCGGCACCGGCCATCGGCGACGTGAACGGCGATGGAACGCTCGAGGTCGTGGTGCCAGCGCAAGACGGGTACTTGTACGTGTTGCGCAACAACGGCACGGCACTCCCGGGTTGGCCGCGCGCTTTGGAATCACACTGGGGCTCGCTCACGCCATCGGTGGCACTGCACGACTTCGATGGTGATGGCAAGCTCGAGATCGTCGCCGCCGGCTCGAGCGGCGAAACCGAAGACGGCATGCTCGCCATTTTCGATTGGCAGGGGAACTTCCTTCCCGGCTGGCCGGTCGACATCCACACGGCATCCGAGGCATCGCCTGTCCTCGGCGACCTCGATGGCGATGGCGAGGTGGAGATCGTGTTCGGGGGAGAAAGCGGCATGATTCTCGGCTACGAGCCCGATGGCTCGATCGCACCCGGATTCCCGATCCGGCTCGGCGCCGAGATGCGCGGCACGCCTTCCATCACCGACGTGAACGGCGACGGCGGTGTGGACCTCGTCGTCGCCGGCTGGGATCAGCTGGTTTACGTGTTCGATTTCCCGGGTGACTACGCCCCAGGTCTCGTGCCTTGGGGGACGTTCAAAGGCAACCCGCAGCGCACGAGCGGCTATTATCCGGCGACGCCGACGGATGCCGAGCCGCTTGTGACAAGCCCGTTGCGCACGCGCTTGCACGTCAATACGCCGAACCCATTCAATCCGCAAACACGGATCGCTTTCGATCTCGCCGGAACGGCGCCGCAAGCCGTGCGCCTCAGCATTCACGACGCCCAAGGCCGGCACGTACGGTTGTTACTCGACGCCACCCTCGACGCCGGCCCGCACGCCCGCTTCTGGGATGGGCGCGACGACACCGGCCGCGACGTCGCGAGCGGCGTCTATTTCACTCGGCTGTCGACCGCGGCGCTCACCACCAGCCGCAAGATGCTCCTCCTGCGTTGAGCCCCCGAGGCGCGACGAGCGTCGCGCCGTGTTCCCGCGCGCCCCTCCACACCATCGCCGGTCTGTATGGCCTAAGATGCCACGGGCGCGGAGGTGGGCCCGATGCCGGAGAGCCTGATCGAAGTCGAAGCCGCTTGGGATTGCATCGAACGGGTGCTGCAGCCGCTCGCGAGCGAGGACGTCCTCCTCGGCAGTGCCGTCGGACGCGTGCTCGCGTCGGCGGTGCATTGTGACCGCGACTACCCGCCGTTCGCACGCGCTGCGATGGACGGCTTCGCCGTGCGCGCCGTCGATGTGGCCCGAGCCAGTCCGGGTGCGGCGGTGCAGCTGCAAGTCATCGGCGAGTCCACTCCGGGCATTGGTTTTGAGGGCGTGGCGCGGGATGGAACGGCGATTCGCATCATGACCGGCGCCGCAGTGCCCGCAGGCTGGGACAGCGTCGTTCCCGTCGAGCACACCTCGGGTTTCGGCGGCGAGACCGTGCAGGTGACGCAAGCGTCGGGCGCGGGCGACCACATCGTGCCGCGCGGCGTGGAGCGCCGGGCAGAGGAGAGTGTGTACGAGCCAGGGCACGCGCTCACAGCCGCCGATGTCGGCGCGCTCGCGATGCTGGGTATGCACCGCGTGCACGTGCACCGGCTTCCGGCGCTCGTGATCCTGTCCACCGGCAACGAACTGGTCTCGCACGATCGTGCGGTCGAAGCGTTGCAAATCCGCGACTCCAATGCCCCCATGCTGGCGGCGCTCGCCGCCGCTCGGGCGAGCGTGCGCATGCTCGGTCACGCCGTCGATACGCGACAAGACCTCGAGGCCCCAATCGCTCTCGGCTTGCAGAGCGACCTGATGATCGTGACCGGTGGCGTGTCGAAGGGCGCATACGATTTCGTCGGTGAGGTGCTGCAGAGTGCCGGAGTGCACATGCACTTCGCCGGCGTGTCCTTGCAGCCCGGCAAACCGGTGGCCTTTGGCACGCACGCGCAAGGCGCGGTGCTGGCACTTCCAGGAAATCCGGTCTCGGCGCTCACCACCTTTCGGTTGTTCGGTCTCCCCGTTCTCCTGCGCTTGCAGGGAGCACGCGCGACCCGGCCAGTCTGGACGCCGTTCCGAGCCCGCTTCTCCTGGGTGCGGCGCAACCCGAAGTGCCTCGTCCTGCCGGGCCGCCGCGACGAAGATGGGGTGGAGCGCGTGCCCTACGCTGGTTCCGGCGATCTCTTGGCCTACGCGCGCGCCGATTGCCAGATCGTCTTGAACCGCGGCATCGACCGCGTCGAGCCCGGGGACATGGTGCCGGTGTGGCCGCTCTGACGCAGGGGCTCGCTTGCGCGCTCTCGGGTGCTCTTCTATATTCAACTGGTCATTGGTTCCCGCTCTCGCCGCTTCTCGAGGAGGACTCATGTCACGACGATTCGTCGTGGGTGTGCTGTTGCTGGTCTGGGGTGCCGCGGCCGGGGCAGCCACGCTGCGTGTTCCCGCCGACTACCCGACCATTCGCAACGCAGCGTTCGAAGCGAGCGATGGCGACACGGTGCTGGTGGGTCCGGGGACCTACCGGGATCGGCTGACGATCTGGCAGAAGAACATCGTCCTTCGCGGCGAGATGGGCGCCGACGCCACGATCATCGACGGCTCGGTCGGTGTCGGCAACGTGATCACCCTCGTGCGCAACAACCGCAGCATGATCCTCGAAGACCTGACCATCACCGGAGGGTCTTTCAACCCGGCGAGTCCGGAGTGCACCGGCGCGGCCGTTTACATCAATCAAGGCCATGCCACGGTGCAGCGCTGCAAGATGATCGAGAACCAGGGCAGCGCGGTCGGCGGCGTCGACGTGTATTTCTTCTCGCGCCCGCTCATTCGTGACTGTTTCGTTGCTTACAATCGAGGCGGCGGCATCATCATCGAGACGGACACGGGCGAGCCGGGGCCCGCGGCCGAGCTCTACAACAACACCGTCGTCCACAACACGGGATACGGAATCGGCATCATCAAGGGTGGCCGCGCCATCATCGAGAACAACACGGTGGCCTACAACTCCGGGGACGGGATCCGCAGCGAGATCACGCTCGGGAGCGGCGCCGGCAAATGCTTTGTCACCGTGCGCAACAGCATCATCACCCACAACGGCGGCGGTGGCATCGTGCGGCGTGAAACACTCGGCGCCTGCTACACCTTGGAGTGCAACGACGTGTGGGGGAATGCCGGTGTGCAAGGCGGAGTGACCGGCAACTATCAGGGCTACTCTCCGGGGGACGGCTGCTTCGGTGGCCGCGGCGCCGGAGACGTTTCCTTCGACCCGATTTATCGCAATGCCGCCGCCGACGATTTTCTCCTCGCACCCGAGTCACCGCTGTTCACGCTGTGTGTGCCCGGCAGCTGCGGCGTGCTCGGCGCCGGCAATCAATGCACCAACGCCGTCGAAGCCAAGTCCTGGAGCGCGGTGAAGTTGCTGTATCGATGATCGGCGCAGTCGCGCGCGTTGAATTCTCGTACTTGAACCAGTCGGTCATTTGTACTTGAACCAGTAGGTCATGGGGACCGTCCAGACTTCCGCGGCGCGTCCGCCGATGAGCACCGGGTTGTAGTGCAGTCGCCTCGCGGAATCCACCGTGACCTGCGTGCACTCCTGGCAGTCGGCGATCTCGCGCAAGATGCGGACTTCCTTCACGCTGCCGTCGGTGCTCACCAACACTTGGATCAGGACGTAATCGTTGATCTTGCGCTTGCGCAAGATTTCGTCCGGGACGCGCGGGTGCACATAGACGCGCGGCTGCATCGCCACCTCGCCGGGCGGCCCGCGCTCCGCCATGGGATCGCTGCCCGTGCCGCCATCCCCAGCTCCAGCCGTGGGGTCCGTGCCAGTCCCGGGTGATCCGGCGACGCCGAGGGTCGTCGAAGGCCCCACGGTCGTGGTAGCCCCCGCGGGACCTGCGTTCTCCACGTCTCGACGATTCTCTGAATCGATCTCCTCAACTTCTTCCTGTGGAACAACTTCCTCGATGCTCACCGGAGGCTCTGCCGGCGGAGGTGCGATCGCGACGGTCGCAGGCGCGAGCACGGTCACGTCGGAACCGTGCAGTGCAGCGGCGAAGAAGCTGCCGGTGCCGGCGCTCGCGGACTGCCCATGGCGACCCGGGGCGGGGACAGTCCCCAGGCGCATCAAGGAAAAAGGCAGGAGCAGCAGCAGCGCATGCAGGGCGACCGAGGTGACCAGCGACCCGGTCATTCGGCGGCGCTCTGTCGCGGGCGGCGTTCGCATCGACCCTCCTGCCTCCATAGTAGTGCGCCGGGGGCGCGGCACCAGCCCGCATTCGATGCGAGCGGGGGGCTCTGGAGTCTAGGAGGAAGGGAATAAAAAAAGCCGGCACGACGTGCGTGCCGGCTTCGTTCTCAGGCAGCGGGGCCGCTCAGAGCGACTCCTTCAGAACCGGGGCTGGCTTGAAGCCCACCGTCTTGCTTGCCTTGATCTTGATTTCTTCGCCCGTCTGAGGATTGCGACCCACGCGTGCCTTCCGCATCCGCACGCTGAAGGTTCCGAAACCCGGATACGTGAACCGCTTATCCTTGCGTACCGCTTTCGCGATGTTGTCGAAGACGGCATCCACGACCTCATTCACCGCAGCCTTGGACAGCTCGCGATGAGCGATATCGAGAACGACGCGATCGACCAGCTCAGCCTTTGTCAAACCACCACACCCCCTTTCCCGTCACGAGGCCAACCGGGCCTACGCCAAAGGCAGCCCGAAGTGTAGGCAGTGGATGCGGCAATGCAAGCGCTTTTTTCGCGTTTTTTCCCTAGCGGACCACATGAGCACGAGCGAACCTCGATCCAGCGCGGTCGCGCCGAGCCGCCCCGCGTTCCGAGATGGCGACCGGCAGGCCCGAGGGATGCGGCGCATTTCCGCCAGGGACGAGGCCGATCGGCTGGCACCCCGGCATGCGGCTCCCGCCGGGAATCGGGGATGGCTCCACGAGACCCCCCGCATCCAGCGGCCCTGGTTCGGCTCTGGCGGTCTCTCTTTTGCTGCTCTCACCGTTCTGGCGGCGGTCCGAGTCGCCATGCTACGCTGCGTGCGACGCCGTCAAGCTCGTCGCCAAGCGCCTGCAGTGGGTCCAGGGCTGCAGGTCGTACAGAGTCACACCCAGAGCAAACATCGGCGACCGGAATGACGCAACGCCAACGCGCCTTCGTCCTTGCCACACTCTGTGCCGGCCTGGCTTTTCGCCTCGTCTTCGTCATGAGCGACGTGCGTGGTCTCGTCGATCGCGGCCCACTGTACGACGACAGCTTCTACGCTTTCGGAGTCGCGCGTCACATCGCCGCGGGTCATGGCTCGACCTTCGATGGCGAGCACGTGACCAATGGCTTCCAGCCGTTGTGGGTCGGGACCTTGGTGCCGCTCTATTGGCTGGCAGGCGGGGATGGCGCCATCTATCTCGCGCTCGTCCTTTCATCCGTCTTCAACGTCCTCACGGGATGGTTGCTGTTTCGCTTGCTGCGACGGCATCTCTCGTTCGCCGCCGCATTTCTCGGGCTCGCTCTCTGGGGTTTCGCGCCCGCCGTCTTGCGTCAGGCGGTGAACGGTCTCGAGACCGCGCTCGCCATGTTCCTGGTGGCGCTGTGCCTCGACTACTACTTGACGCGGTTTCGGCGTCATCCGGCTGCGCCGCAGGCCCTCGTGCTCGGCGCTCTGCTCGGGCTCGCCGTCCTCGCGCGTGTCGACGCGATCCTGTTCGCGTTGACTTTGATCTGGGATGGCCTGCGCCGCGACCGCCGTCGATGGCGCACATGGGCCATGGTGGCCGGCGTCACCACCGGCATGGTGTTGCCGTGGTGTGTGACGAGCCGCGTCGTGGTCGGCAGAGCCACTCCGGAGAGCGGTGAGGCCACGCGCTTCTTGAGCTCCGCCTACGCGGCGCACGATTTCCCCACGACCGGACAGGATGCGAGCGGAGGCGGTGTGCGCATGCCGCTGTGGGCGCACAATCTCGGCCAATCCATCCTGTTGCTCGGAACGTCGCCGCCGCTGCACGTGTTCACACGCGCGCTCGAACGCAGCCTCGATGGCGCGTCGGCGAGTGCGCGGGCTCGGACCGTCGCGGTGCTGCTCCTTCTTGCCACCGCCGCGATCGTCACCTGGAGATTGCTCGGCGTGCGCGCGCGCGCGCTGCACGACGACCTCGGCTTCATGTTCCTCTATTGTGCCTTGCTGATCATCGCCTACAGTACGATCGTGTTCGGTCACATCTTCTTCAGTCGCTATTACTACCCGGTGTTCTATCTTTCCATCGCCGTGGCTTGCCACGCCGCCGATGCCTTGCTGATGCGCTTGCCGCCGGGCTGGAGCCGCCGCTTCGCGCTGGCGCTGGCGGGTTTCTACCTCCTGTTCCTGCCGTACATGTCGTGGAACCGCTTGCGCAACGGCGACTATCGCTTCGTGCACGTCGTGCGTTGGATCGAATCGCAAACGCCGCCCGACGCGCGCCTCGGCATCTTCAACAGCGGTGCCATCGGGTACTTCTCCGACCGGCGTGTGTTCAACCTCGACGGCAAGGTCAATCCGGAAGCCTTGGCGGCATTGCAGCGCGGCGATCTGCGCACCTATCTCGCCGAGGCGCGCATCGACTATGTCGTGGATCATCGTTGGATCCTCGAGCACTTCTTGCATCCGGACGCCGCGGCCGATGGCATGATCTTCACCCCGGTCGCCGACGAGGACGCGCTCGGCGTCCCTGGATGGCGCGCCTACCGCGTCGGCTCACGCCAGGCGAGCGCCATCACCCCGACCGTGCCGGAATCGCACCCCTGAACGCCGTTTCGGTGGTACGTCGCTTGCAGCCTCGATGCTTTTCTCCCGCTCGGCGCCCGGGAGGGGCAACGTCATGCAGCGTGGTTCCGTGCGCCGTGCCATCCTGGCGCTCGACATCCTCCTCGGGCTTGGCCTCTTCGACCTGGCCGGCGCCGACCCGAGACTGTTGCCGGCCGCGGCGGATTCTTCCGCCCTGCAAACCGGTCTGGAAGCCTTGCAAGCAGGGGACCGGGACGTAGCGGCTGTCCAGCTCGAGCGCGCCATCGAGACGCAGCCGGAGGATCCTCTGGCGCCTTTGTTTCGTCTCAAATTGTGGTGGTGGTGCATTCTCGAAGGGGATGGTGCGGCAGAATCCTCGTTCATGCAGGATTTTCAACTCGTGCGCTCCACTGCCGAAGCGCGGCTCGCACTCGATCCACACGATGTACGCGCGCTGTACGCGCTCGGGGAAGCGCACTGTACCCTCGGGCGCTTGCAGGGGATTCGCGGTCAGGGTTGGGCGGCAGTGCGCAGCCACCAGCGCGGCACGCCGCTGCTCGAAAGCGCGCTCGCCCTCGATCCCGAGCTCGTCGCGCCACTCGTTTCCCTCGGTGTCTATCACTACTATGCGGCGCGCGCGCCCGCGTTCCTGCGCTTCGTCGGACGCTTCCTGAGCGTCGAGGCGGATCGCCAGCGTGGGTTGCAGGAGCTCTGGCGTGCGGCCACGAGCCCCGGGTGGCAGCAGCACGAAGCGACATTTTTCCTCGTCGAGATCCTGGCGGGAATGGAGGACGACGGTGTCGAAGCGCTGCCGCTCGCGCTGGCGCTGCACGCGCGTTCCCCGCGCAGTCTGCCGTCGGCCTTGAGCCTGGCGACGGTGCTCCTGTCGCTCGATCGTCCCGATCTCGCTCTCCGCGCTCTCGAGCCGCTGGCGCGTGATGACGGCGCGGTGGCCGCACGCTTCTTCATGGCGCGCACGCTGTGTGTGAGCGGGCGTGCGGACGACGCGCTCGCCATTCTCGATCGGATGAGCCGCGAAGAGCTGCAATCGGTGCAATGGCTATCGGGCTGGCATTCCTACTATCGCGGTCTCGCCGAAGCACAGCTCGGTAGGGTCGAGGCGGCGCGCGCGGCATTCGAGACCGCCGTGAATTCGCCCGAGGTGGCGGATCTGCGCAGTCACGCCGAACGCGAGCTCGAACGACATGCGAGCGCGTCGCATCGTGACGTGCGCTTGGCGGAAGCGAATTGGATGTGGGGCGAAGATCAAAGCGCGTCGCCGAGCGACATGGAAGCAGTGCTCACGGCCGCGGGACGTGGGAGCGATCGCGACAGCAGGCGCCGGGCGCTGCTGCTGCTCGGGGTCATGTCCCTCGAGCTCGGCATGGCGGATCGAGCCGCGCAGATCTTGCATCCGCTGGTGGAGGATGTCGACACGGACGAGACCTGGCTCGCCGTGCGCCCGCGCGTGCGATTGCTGCAAGCGTTGTGGCGCAGCGGTCAGTTCGAGCGCGCGCAGGAAGCCGCGGCGCAAATGGTGCCATTGCTCGGCAATTGGGGCAGTAACCGCCAACTCGAGCTCCTGGTGCAGACATGCCTGCAGCCGCCGAGTGCGGGGGAAACGCCCCAATCACTGGCCGCGGTCGCCGCACATCGACCCTTGCGACTGCGCTTCAAGGACACCGGCTGGACGCACGTGGATCTCGCGCTCGAAATCGATCCACCGCTGGTGCTGCCCATGCGCCTGCACGGTCGCTTCTGGGAGGTCGAGTTCGCGCTCCCCGCCGGGACCTATCGCTATCGATTCTTACTCGAGGGAACTCAGGCGCTGCCCGATCCGAGCGCCAACGAGTTCGAATTCGCCGACGGCGGCACGTGGAGCGTGATCCGCGTGCAAGCTGCGCCCGGGTCATGAGAGCCTCCTTGCGCACACGATTTCTTGACAATTCGGCGGGCGGAGAGCATTCTCGATGTCCTCTCGACCCGCCGTCTCATTGCCGTGGAGCGACATGCAGCGCCGCTGTCTCGACATCGCGAGCATCTCGCGCTATCTGCACCATCTCGCCGAGCTCGAGGATGTCTTGCATGTCGAAGGACATGTGGGAACTTGCGCGCGCTGCCGCGACAAGCTGCAGCGCATGCAGCGTTACAGCGAAGCGCTCTTCGACGACCATCGGCCGGGTGAACATTCCGAGGCCGGTTGCCCTTCGCTCATCGCCCTCGAGCATTTCAACCGCAACGGCTTGAGCGAACGCCAGATGATCCGAATTCAGGAGCACCTGCGGAGTTGCGCCCAATGCCAGCGGTGGGCGGGCGCGCGACGAGTCGAATCGGAGCGGACCGAGCGGTCTCCGTTGCTGGCGACACGCGATCCGGACTTGGATGTGCGCGTCGCCCCCCAAGGGGCGCGGGTCGCCTGCGGGATCGATTGGCTCGACACCGACGCGGCTCCGACCCTGTTCCAACGTCTCGATCTGCGGCAGCCAGAGCTGCCGAAACCGTACGTCGCGTTCTCGCGTCAGTTGCACATTCGGCGCCTCGGACCCGGCTGGGTCATTCGCGGCAGGATCGACCTCTTCGGCTCCGAAGGCTTCCGTCTGACGTTGCGCAGCGCCAACCCGGGCACGGCGCTCGAGCTGTCCGTGTGGACACGGGCGCGATTCATGCCGCGCGGGACGACGGAACCGGATGCGTGGGTGCTCGAGCCCGGGCATTACTTCGTCGGGCCTTCGGGGTACGAAGCACCGCTCCTGGCGCTGTGCATCGACGGCGACATCCTCACGGCCGCGAGCTTGGCGGCGTGTGCTTACGACGCCTGCAGGTTCGGTCATTTCCGGCGCGCCCTGCAGTGTTTCGAGCATGCCATCGCGCTCGAACCGGCGACGCATGTGAATCGCACCATGCACGCGGAGACGCTCGAGTTCGCGCGCCGGTTCGGCCTCGCGCGTGCCGATGGCACGCTGCATTGGCGCGCGCCGAAGCGGCGAACGAAACCCACCAGCGTTCCACGCCTG
>Ga0075418_10000938_pt1 | contig 31951 bp, 29 predicted proteins | sample SoiMetdeltSBSDD2_FD_81776 | JGI IMG/M metagenome (GOLD analysis project Ga0075418, IMG submission 81776) | Bulk soil microbial communities from a Populus tree surrounding site in Tennessee, USA - Soil MetaG P. deltoides SBSDD2 | ecosystem: Environmental > Terrestrial > Soil > Tree plantation... | reverse complement strand
TTCACCGTGCTGGCCAACGACGGGGCGGACGCAATCACCGGCACGCTGGCCGGCCTGGCCGAAGGTGCAACCGTCGTCGTCGGAAATCGGACCTACAAGGTCAGCTATGTTGGCGGCGACGGCAACGACCTGACGCTGACCGTCACGCAAATCACCAGCGGTCCGCCGGTCAACACGGTGCCGGCAGCCCAGACGACCCGCGAAGACGTTGATCTCGTCTTCTCGACCGCGACGAACAACGTGATTTCCGTCGATGACCCGGAGTTCGGCGGCCCGCTGAAGGTCACGCTCTCGGCAACGAACGGCGTGCTCACGCTATCCGGCACGAGTGGCCTGAGCTTCACCACCGGGGACGGCACGGCGGACGCCACCATGGCTTTTGTCGGTGAAATCCCCGCCTTGCAGGCGGCACTGAACGGCATGCGGTTCATTCCGAATGGCAATTTCAATGGACCGGCGACGGTCACCATCACGTCCGACGATCAGGGCGCCACCGGGTCGTCCGCGCAGTCGGACACGGATTCCGTGAACGTAACTGTCGTCGCGGTCAATGACCAGCCGGTGTTTACGCTGCCGAGCACCAGCACGACCGCGAACGAGGACGCGGGACCACAGTCGGTCACTGGTTGGGCGACCGGCATGAGCGCCGGGCCGGCCGACGAGGCCGGCCAGACGCTCACCTTCCTCGTGACCACGAATAACGACTCGCTGTTCGCCGTCCTGCCGATCGTCGACCCCACAACCGGCAATCTCTCTTACACCCCGGCGCTCAACGCCAACGGGACTGCCACGATCACCGCGATTCTGAAGGATAACGGTGGCACGGCTCAGGGCGGAATCGATTCCAGCGATCCGCAAACGTTTACAATCACGATCAACCCGGTCAACGACGCGCCGATCTTCACCAAGGGCGCTGACCTGCAAGCGAACGAGGACGCGGGTCTGCAAACGGTCGCCGGCTGGGCCACCGGCATTAGCGCCGGTCCGGCCAACGAGGCCGGCCAGTCGCTGAACTTCCTCGTGACCACGAACAACGACGGGCTCTTCGCTGCTCTCCCGGCTGTTGATCCGATTACCGGCAATCTGACCTATACGCCGACCGCGAACGCCAGCGGGACGGCCACGATTAGTGCCGCTCTGAAGGACGACGGCGGGACCGCGCTCGGCGGGGTCGATTCGAGCGCGCCCCAGACGTTCACGATCATCATCAATCCGGTGAACGACGCCCCGACTATCGATCCAATCTCAGACGTGCAGATCGACGAGGACGCGCCCGAGCAGTCCGTCTCGCTCACCGGCATCGCAGCCGGCCCAACCGACGAGGCTGGCCAGTCGCTCACCGTCACGGCCACGTCGAGCAACCCCTTGATAATTCCGGATCCGACGGTGCAGTACTCCGGCGGTTCGACTGGGATGCTGAAGTTCAGTCCGCTGCAGAATGCCAATGGGTCGGTTACGATCACCGTCACCGTGACGGATAACGGGGGCGCGGCGAACGGCGGGATCAACACCTTCAGTCGGACATTTACGGTTACCATCAATCCGGTCAATGACGCGCCGGCTACCACCGGCATTCCCGACCAGACCGTACCCGAGGATTCCCCCGAATCGACGGTCGCGCTCGACCCGGAATTCGCCGACGTGGATGATCCGAACCCGACGCTGACGTTCGCGATCGTTGGCAACTCAAACCCGTCCTTGTTCGCGGCCATCGCCATCGATTCGGCGACACACGACCTCAAGTTCACCCCGGCCGCCAATGCACAAGGCTCGAGCGATGTGACCGTTCGGGTGACGGACCCCGGCAACCTCTCCGTCGAGACGACGTTTACGATCACCTTGACGCCGTCCAATGACCCGCCGGTGCTCGATCCAATCTCGAACGTTCAGATCGACGAGGACGATCCGCTGCAGAATATTCCGCTGACGGCAATCTCGGCTGGCCCAGCCGACGAGGTCGGTCAGACCGTGACGATCACGGCCACGTCCAGCAATCCGGCGCTGATCCCGGACCCGACCATCAGCTATAGCGGCGGTCCGACGGGCACGCTGTCGTTTACCCCGGTCGCGGACGGCAACGGGTCGGCCGTCATCACCGTGACGGTCAAGGACGACGGCGGCGGGACGGACACCACGATCTACACCTTCACGGTGACCGTCGCTTCGGTTCCGGACCGGCCGGTGATCGACACGACCTTCTACCCGATGTTGCCGCCGATCAAGATTCCGATCCCTCGTGGAACCACCCCGACGGGCGCCCCGGTCGCGACACTGGTCGCCCACGTGACCGACGCGGACGCAGGCGATGGAAAGGGGATCGCCATCACGGGAGCCGATCGGGCTAACGGCAGGTGGCAATACACGACGAATGGCGGCACGACCTGGACCGACCTGCCCGCCGTGTCCGAAACAAGCGCCCTGTTGCTCGCCGACGACGGGATTACGCAGGTCCGGTTTATCCCAAACAAGCTTGCTCCGGGCGTGAAGCCCTTCACGAAGGGCTTTGCCAGTCTGACCTACAAGGCGTGGGACCAGTCTAACGGGGACGCGGGCGACATGGTCGATACGACGAACCCGGCCGACACCGCGTTTAGCATCAAGTCGGAACGGGCATGGGTCGCCGTAGGGAACACCGTGCCGAAGGTCGATGCCGACGGGCATCCGGTGCTGACGCGGATTCGCGAGGACGCGAAGATCGTCCCGGCCTACACCGTCAAGCGCTTCCTCGGACTCCTCGCCAAAGAGACGGATCCGACGAAGGTCTTTGGCATCGCCCTGAGCGGGGCGGGCGGGGTAGGAACGTGGGAATTCAATGTCGGCACCGGCTGGCAGCCGCTCGGTCCGGTGACGGACACTTCCGCCCTGCTCCTGCGGCCGACCGACCGGTTGCGCTTCAAGCCGGCCAAGGACTTCGACGGCAACGCGACATTGACATACCACACCTGGGACATGGTGACGGGCACCTTTGGGACGAAAGTCGATGCGACCGGAACCGGGTTTAGCGCCGCGACCGAGACAGCTATAGCGGACGTCTTCGCAGTGAACGACGCCCCGGTTCTTGACGTCACCCCGAACCCGACGCTCGGTTCGGTCCGGCCGGGCGAAACTACGCAGCCGAAGACGGTGTCGGACCTCCTGGGCACGGCCGCGACAGACGTGGACAGCCCGTCGATCGGCATCCGGATCGTTGCGTGGGCCGGCGGCACCTGGGAGTATTCGCTCAACGGGACTGACTGGATCAAGGTGACGCGAGCGGTGAACCTGGTCCCGACGGCCCAAGTTCGATTCACCGCACTGCCGACGGCCAAGCCGGGCGCGACGGCCAAGCTCACCTACAAAGCGTGGGATCAGTCCGGAAAGCCGACGGCATTCAGCAAGCTCACGGAGGTCGCTATCGTGACAATCCTCGCTCCGTGAGGTGTGGGGCGCGAAGTCGGGCCGCGTCACGAAGCAAATCCATGTTGCGCCCGGAGACGAGGAATCCTCCGGGCGCGCGCGGAGGAGCCAACGATTCGCGGCGGAGAGCCGGTGGCAGCGAGGAGGTGCACGTTTCTCGTGGCCACCCGTCCTGTTTATTCAGTTCGCGGTAGGACCAATTCATCTATGCTCCGGGCCTGGTCATTCATGAACGTCCACACGGCGGGCCCGCCGCAACCAGCTTCGCTGGCCTAAGGCCACGCTTAGTAGAGCAAGCGAGAAAATGTTCAAGGGTTCCGGACTCGGAGCGCCGGAAACAACGCCCGATTCCACATCCAGGTGTAACTCTTCCATGTCGCCAAGCCACTCGACCGGCACTGTCGCCTGGCCCGAATGTGGCACCTCGTCACGCACATTCGGTTTGTTCGATGGGCAGCCGCAGGACGCGCGGTTGAGCCTCCTGAATGGAATCAAGGATAGTGCGAACGCCGACGCCTGGCGGGAGTTTGTCCGCCATTACGGGCCGGTCGTCTACGGATTCGCGCGCAAAAGGGGATTGCAGGACGCAGACGCCGCGGACATCACGCAGGAAGTTCTTCGCAGTGTGTCGCGCTATATCGGCAGGATGGAGTACGACCCGGCTCGAGGCACGTTCCGCGGGTGGCTATACACCGTCACCCGGAACAAGGTATACAACTTCCTCGCGAGCCGGCGGAACAGGCCGAGCGGATCCGGGGGCCGAGTTAACCAGGAGCGGCTGGACGCTCTGCCCGACAACTCTTCCGCCTTCGAGGAGGAGTGGGATTTGCAGCACCGGCGGCTGCTGTCGGCCCGAGCGATGGTGCTCATCAAGCACGCGTTCCATGTGAACACTTGGAAGGCGTTCTGGTGCACCGCGGTGGAGGGTCGGCGGGCCGCTGACGTCGGCGCCGAGTTGGGCATGGCGCCGGGGGCGGTGTACGTGGCCAAGTGCCGGGTTCGTGCCCGATTGCGCGACGAGGTTCGGCGACTCGAGGCCGAGGCTGAGCAGTGGTGACGGGAGCCACAGTATCTTGCAAGATCGCGGCGAAGAATAAAAAAACACGCCGGCGTGTCGATTTGCAAATCTGCCGAACGACGCTTCCACAGACGCAGTAGACTTGGACTCTTGATAAAGCTCTAGCAAAAAGGAGCAGATGATGCCGAATACGGTCCAACTTCACCGCGTGTTCCGGGCGTCGCCCGAGAAGGTTTATCGAGCGTTCCTCGACCCGGACGCGATGGTCAAGTGGCTCCCGCCGAACGGGTTTACGGGGAAAGTTCACCACATGGACGCCAAGGTTGGCGGCACCTACAAGATGTCGTTCACCAATTTCAGCACCGGCCGCGGTCACTCCTTTGGCGGCAAGTACCTGGATCTGGTGCCAAACGAACGTATCCGCTACACGGACCAATTCGACGACCCGAACCTGCCGGGCCAGATGCAGGCGACGATCACCCTGAAGAAAGTGTCCGTCGGAACGGAGTTGAACATCGTTCAGGAGGGGATCCCGGACGTCATTCCGGCCGAGGCGTGTTATCTCGGTTGGCAGGAGTCGTTGATCCTGCTGGCGAAACTCGTCGAGGCGGAGATTCCGGATTAGCGAGCGGCTCAGGAGCGAGCCGCGAAGACTCTCATTCGGCGACCAGAGATCGGTCCGAATCCGAGAAGTTCGACCCGCCATGCCAGTCCGTTGGAGCGCCGCGTTGGACTTTGCTCTGAGGGTAATTCCAAAGAACCATAAAAGTGAGGTAGTGCGTCACCAGTAGCGCCGGGACCCAGAAAGAAGGGATCCAGTAGGCCGCGCCCATGTGCGGCGCGGCATCGTAATAGGTTCCCAACGTGATGGCCGTGATCAAGTCCACTGTTCCTTCCACGTTGAAGAGCCAAACGAAAAACCACGCTCCGCGGGCGTTTCTGAGCACGGCTGGGATCGCGGCCAGCGCGAGCAACGCGGCCAGAAGGTCTCCGAATGCCGCTGGGTAGGCGAACTGCCGCGGCAACGCGTCATCCACGACCCCCGGCGCGAGGAACATCAACCCGAGATGTCGGAACGAATGAAGCAGAAGGATCGGGAGAAGAATGGCCCTCGCGCTCAACGTCGGGAGCTTCGGGACCACATAGATCCGAGCCGCGATCCAGAACACCAGAGTGCTCAAAAGCAAATTGACGGTCAGGATGTTCATTGACTTGTCCTTCGAGCATACAGGGGTAACCGGTGCTCCGTCAGAATTGGCCGCGGTGAGAGGTCAAAGGGCGTGCCGCCGATTTGCCCGGCATTCGCGAAGACGCCGTCCTTTGCAGAGCTAGCAAAGCGCACTGACGAGTCGTGGGTTCGGGTGCGGGATCAGAGTCCCGTGCCGCGATCAGCCCGAGGCCGCCCAACAGTTCCTTCGTTTCGGCAAACGGACCGTCGGTAACGACGACGGCGCCACCGCTTCGGCGCAGCATCTGGCCGTCCTCGAAGCGGTGAACGCGCATGGTCTTCCGCTTCGCGCGCGGATGACCAAGAATAACGAATCGCATCGCCGACTCCGTGAAGCACGGGCGAAAGGGCGCGCAAATTCGGACGGACGATTGCGGTGACGGATTTGTCGGCTTTGAAGACTGGCCGCTCTGAGCGAATAAAGTTGTAGCCGAACCGCGTTCACGCGCCTGATGTCCTACTAGGCGTGACCGGAGGACATGAGGCGCGGTAAGATCGAAACGGAATCGAGCCGAGCAATCCGATTGGTTGGGGGCTGTGAGCGAAGAACACACCACCGCCGTCGTACAACACTACCTGGACGCCTTGGCCGGAGACATGCCCGCCGAGCCGCTCGTCCGGGCGCTCCTGGACCGGGCCGTTCGCCGATTGCAGTTGCTTTGCCACAACCTCTTGTACACCAGCTACCCGCGTTTGACCCGGCCGCCCCTAAACCTTCAACCGGACGAACTCCTCGGTGCCGTGGTCGAGCGGTTGCTCAAGGCCATGCGACAGGCTCACCCCAAGTCCGTGCGCCAGTTTTTTGCACTGGCCAACCAACACATGCGTTGGGAACTCAATGACCTGGCCCGCCGCTTAGATGAGCAGGAGTCCGCAGCGGAGCTGCGCGAGTCGCTGGCGCCTGCGCTTCCGGAAAGCAGCGGGTCGCAACTGAGCCCGAACACGCGTCGGATGCTGGACGCCATTGACAAGCTCCCGGAGACTGAACGGGAAGTATTCGGGCTGGTTCGAATTCAGGGAATGACACAAAGCGAGGCTGCAGATGTACTTGGAGTGTCGGCGAAGACGGTGCAGCGACGTTTGCATCGCGGGTTGCTGCTGCTGGCCGGCACGTTAAGTGACCTTCAGCCCGCGTCTCGACGCGACTAGGCGTCACCTCGAAAAACCGGACCCGGAGACTGATTCCGGCACGGGGGAGGTGGGCAATGTCCGACGAAGCGATCCTCTTGCAGCTGCTCGAGGAAATCCTGGAATCGGACAAGGCCCCCGAGGATGTCTGTCTCGAATTCCCGGAGCTGCTGCCGGAAGTCCACAAACGACTGAATCAATTGCAATGTGTGCAGGCTCGCGTAGACGTGTTATTCCCATCCACGGAGCTTTGCGTTCCGAAGCCAGAGAGGTCCGACCCGGCTACTGAGCCTCCGCGAATTCCCGGCTACGAAGTTCTGGCACTTCTGGGCCGAGGCGGCATGGGCGTTGTCTATAAGGCCCGACATCTCAAGCTGAATCGCACGGTGGCGATCAAGATGATGCTCGCCGGTGCGTATGCGGATCGGCAACAACTCAAAAGGTTCATGCAAGAAGCGGTGACGGTCGCGGGCCTGCGGCACGCGCACATCGTGCAGGTCTACGACGTCGCGGATCTCGACGGACTGCCGTACTTCACCATGGAGTTTGTCGGCGGAGGCAGCCTGGCCCAGAAGCTCGCGGGGGTGCCACAACCGGCGCGCGAAAGTGCGGCGCTCGTAGCCACCTTATCCGGGGCGGTGCATCTGGCTCATCAAAGCGGGATTGTGCACCGCGATCTGAAACCTTCCAACATACTCCTGACGGCGGACGGCACCCCCAAGATCAGCGACTTCGGGCTCGCCCGACGGGTGGACGGAGGACCAGCTCTCACCCTGAGCGGCGCCAGTGTTGGAACCCCGAGCTACATGCCGCCCGAACAGGCAATCGGCAAGGCAGGTACAGTCGGCCCGGCCGTCGACATCTACGCGCTCGGAGCCATCCTCTATGAGATGCTCACGGGACGACCGCCGTTCAAGGCCGAGACCGCCGCGGAAACCGTGCGGCAGTTGATCGCCGAAGAAACGGCGCCGCCGTCCCGGCTGAACGCGAAGGTGCCGCGCGATCTGGAAACGATTTGCCTGAAATGTCTGCAAAAAGACCCGCAGCGGCGGTACGCGACCGTGGCGGCACTCGCGGACGACCTGGGCAGGTTCCAGCGTGGCGAAGCCATAATCGCGCGCCCGGCGGGACTCTGGGAGCGGGCCTTCAAACGAGCCCGACGCCGACCGACGGCCGTGGCCCTCGTGGGCGTGAGCCTTGTTGGAGTCATTGCTCTCGTCATCGGAGCCGTGACCTACAACCGGCAACTCGAAGAAACCCGACGGGCGACACGCGCCGCTACCCTCGTGCAAGCTTTGGCTGCGGCGGACACCCCGGACTTGCCGCCCATTCTCGAAGACCTGGACCCATACCAACACCATGCCGATCCGCTTCTGGCACGGATCCTGGCGGAAGAGCCGGCGGATTCCAAGGCACGACTTCACGCCAGCCTGGCGCTGCTGCCGAGGGACGACAGTCAGGTGGATTATCTCTTGGACCGCTTGCTCATCGCCACGCCACAAGAGTTGTTGGCGATCCGGGCACGACTGGCGCCGCACAGGGACCGGGTGAACGGTCGGTTGTGGGGTTGGGCGGACGACGAGAACACCGATGACAGTCGGCGCTTCCGGGCCGCTTGCGGCCTGGCTACTCTCGATCCGGATAGCCCGCGATGGGTCAATGTCGCCCCGGACGTCGCGGCCAAACTGGTGGCCGAGAATCTGCTGCGGGTCGGGGAATGGACGGACTTACTGCAGCCCGCCCGCCACCACTTATTGGCCGCGTTGAGAGGCATCGCTCGTCGGCGGACAGCCCACGAGCCGGCCGACGCCGATCCGGAACTCCGCTTCACCGAGTTTCAGCAGAACAACATCGCGGTCAGCATTCTGGCGGACTACGCCAGCGACCAGCCCCAACTCCTCGCCGATTTGATCGTTGAAGTCGGCCCGAAACCATTTCACGTCCTGTTTCCAAAAATCGCGGCCCACGGCGACCATGCCGTGGGGTTGCTCGTTCCCGTCATCGAGCAGACGTTGCCGGCCAGCACTCCAGACTCCGAATACGATCACCACGCACAGCGCAAAGCCAACGCCGCGGTCGCCCTGTTGCGGCTAGGTCACGCCGACCGCGTTTGGCCGCTGCTCAGGCACAGTGCCGATCCGAGTCACCGATCGTACCTGATCCATCGGTTCGCCCGACTCGGTGTCGATCCGCTCGTTCTCCGGCGCCGGTTCGACACGGAGAGTGACCCTTCCGCGCGCCGCGCCCTGGTGCTGGCGCTCGGGGAGTTTCCGGAACGCAGAGTCGCGCTATCTTCCGGTCCGCCCGCCAACGGGCAAGCAGACGACGACTCCGCTGTGTGGCTCCTCAAGCTGTACCAAGCCGACCCGGATCCCGGCATCCATGCCGCGGCGAGTTGGACGCTGCGCCACTGGGATCACGGCAACGAATTGGTTGAAATCGATAAGCAGTTGTCTTCCCGGAAGGAACCGCGAGTTGAAAATCAAGCATTGCCCGGCTGGTGGGTCAACTCCCAGGGCCAGACAATGGTGCGAGTTCCCGGCCCGGTTGAGTTCCAGATGGGTTCGCCCCAATCGGAGCCGAAACGCGACGCCGACGAAGTGCTACACTCTCGCCGAATTGGGCGGAGCTTTGCCATCGCCGCCCATCACGTCACCGTCGAGCAATTCAAGCGCTTCAATTCGAAGTTCACTCATGACCAGATGGGCCGCGCAAAGGAGCTCGATTGTCCGATCATCGGCGTCACCTGGTACGAGGCGGCGGAATACTGCAACTGGCTGAGCAAACAGGACGGCCTACCAGAATCCCAGTGGTGCTATTTGCCCGACCGCCATGGAAAGTACACCACGGGAATGCGACTTGCCCCCGACTATTTGAAACGCAGGGGCTACCGCTTGCCGACCGAAGCGGAATGGGAGTATTGCTGCCGAGCGGGGGCGGGGACTCCCCTTTATTACGGACGCTCCGAAGAGTTGCTTCCTAAATATGCCTGGTCCGTGCGCAACGCTCGCGAGCATAGTTGGCCGGTCGGGACCCTCAAGCCGAACGATCTCGGTCTGTTCGACATGCATGGCAATGCCTGGTGTTGGTGCCTGGACGGTTACTTGAGCTACAAGCCCGGCAGCGACCCGCGATTCTTGTTCCGGGAGCGCGCGTCACCCGAACTGGCGGCCCTGATGGGGGGCACGCACGGTTGGCCAATGATTGTTGCCGCACTCTCGGGAGCCGTGACGCGCGCTGATGTGCCCGCAAAGGGCGAGATGCCAATTGAAGACATCCCGTATCACACACTGGTGACTGAGGGTGTGTCTCGGGTAATGCGCGGCGGTTCGTTTCTCTACCCCAGCGGCGACCTGCGCTCCGCGAATCGCAACTGGGTTCGCCCGTCCTATCGCAACTACAACGTCGGATTTCGCGTTGCCAAGACAATGGTCGACGAGGCCAAATCTCGTGACGCCGATGAGCGGCGGTGACCTCATGCCGAACTGAGATAGGCAGCGGCCGGCATGCTCGACTCGAGGAACTCATTCCAGCCGCCACATCTCCACGCCCGTGAACAGCACCGCCGGGTCCAGTTGCTCGGCCTTCACTTCGACGTTTGGGTTCTCGATGTGCAGCTTGACGTCCTTGTGCACGACGATGAATCGCTCGAGCTGCCAGAGCGGTACGAACGGCACCCGCTGGTTAGCGAGCGTGTGGATGTCCCAGGTCAGGTCGCGCACCTTGGCCGTGAAGTCGCGGTGCTTGCGCACCTCGTCGATCTTGCGGCGCAGCCGGCGGTCGGCCTCGCCGGGGTTAGTGCCGCTGGCCAGGTAGTTCAGGAAATTGCGGGCGTCGCGGCCGGTCGCCTCGGGGTCGAGCAGCCCGGCGAGCGAGTAAAGGTCGTCGCGATAGTCGAAAGTCGTCAGGGCCAGGTCGTAGCCGTGCTCCTGGTAGAGCTTTTCGCGGAACTTCTCTGTCGTCGCGCCTTGCAGCTCGATCTGGACCAGCGGCTTGCCGTCCTTGTTCGTGGATGCCTCCTCCACCTGGGCCTTTATGCGCTGGCAAACGAGAGCGTTCTTCGGGTCCTCCGCATCGAACAGGAGGGCGAACTTTATTTTGCGGCCGCCGGTGAGGGCTTCCGTGAAGAGTCCACCGGCCCCGGGCTTGTAGAGGATCACATCGCGGGCCGCCTGCGGGGTGGCCCAACTGCGCACGGGGAAGGGCCCCGTGAGGGCCTCGTGGGCCTTCTCGTCTTTTCCGACGCGGAACACCTCGGTCAGAATCGCGTCCCGGTTGATCGCGGCCGACAGTCCCTGCCGGACCTTATCGTTCTGTAGGTCGGAGTTCTTGTGGTTGATCGCCAGCATATGGATGCGGCGGTTGGTCGCAGCGGTTTGCACGCGCATGATGTCCTTAAGCGCAGGATCGTTTCGGAATCGCGGGATCAGATCGCCCGGCGGTTCCGGGAACAGATGGAGCTGGCCGGCGGGCACATCGCGGGCCAGCGTCGATTGCGACGGGACGTACATGCGGATCTCGCGGATCCACGGCAGGCCGAACTTGCCAGGCCGCTGGCCGTAGTACGGGTTCGCGCGGAACACGGCGCACTCGCGCGGGTTGTCAACAGCGCCTTCGCGCTCGCGACCCTCGTAGCGGAAGGCCCCGCTGCCGAACGGGGCCTTTGCGAAGTCGGCGTCGTCCGCGGACTTGCCCTGATCCCGAAGGTACCGGGCGGGAAGGACCTTGAACGTCGCCCGGCCAAGTGGTTCGAGGACTCCGCGGTCGTAGGCCAGCCGCAGGCGGAACGGGTCATCGACGCGATCGATCGACTGGAAGACGTCCAGGCCGTCGGAGCACCAACGGTTCCGGTTGGCCGGTTCGCGCAGGAATTCAAGTGTCGCCTGGACGTCGCGGGCGTCGAGCGGGCCGGCATCGTCGCGCGCCCAGCGGAGATTCCGCGGCAGTGTGAACGACCGGCCGAGCGGCATGACGCCCGGCAGGCTTTCGGCCAGGGCCGGGCGATAGCGGATCACCTCCGGGTCCGGGATGGTTTGCAGCAGCCCTTCGAACATCAGCTCGACCGCCCACCGTTCCGAGTCGGTCGTCGCAGTTGCGGGAGACATCTTCTCCGGGAGTTTGGACACACCGACGTAGAGGACCGTTCCTTTGAGCCCGGTACGAACATCTTCGATTCCCGGAAGGTCGGGATCGAGCGTCTCCGCCATTCGCAGTTTGGCAAGCGCGGCCGCCGACCGCTTCTGCCGGCCGTCTTCACGGGCCTCGTCCAGTAGAGCCTTGGCCCGCGACCGGAGCCGCGTGCGGACGGTCTTGATCAGCCCTTCGTTCTTCTTGCCCGAGAGGCGTTCGTACAGCAGGAGCGACTCGCGCAGCTTGATCAGGTCCGCGTCGGTCCCCTTGGTCTTGAGATCAGTCTGCTTGAGCTGCAGGTGATAGACGTCGAGAAGAATCTCATTGTCGTTGGGGAACCGCGAGAGCATCTTGAGGCCGACCTCATCGGCCCGCTCGTACCGCTTGACGTCGAGCAAATACTCAAACCGCTTCCGCATCAGGTCGCGGATCCGAAACTTGAGCTGGCTGGCCACGGTCTCCCAGGCCTTGCCGACGCGCTTGTTGTTATTCACCGCGACCAGGTGCCAGCGAAGCCCCGCTGCCACGGCTCGGGCAGCGTACTCGAGTTGGTCCGACCGGTCCATCGTCTCGGTCTTGGCCAGGAAGCTATCGACCTGCTCGAGGACGATCAGCTCGAACGGGGTGTAGTTGAACCCGCTGCCGGTCGAGAGCTTTTTCGGAACGCTCTGTTTCAGGCTGGCGTCGAGGACGCGGACTTCGAATTCCTCCTCCGGCAGGTCACGTGCCTGAAGCAACTCGACCCGGAACGTCGTGCCGGTACGAAAGGTGGAGTCGAGGCGATCGTATGGGATGCTAAGTGCCCGGAACATTGCCTTGGCGTCCAGGTTGGTAGCCTTGGCGAGCTCTTCCTTAAAGGTGCCGACGTCCGGGTCAACCGCGTCCGCGGTCGGCGGGGGCGCATCCTTCTTGTCCGGCTCCGCGACCGGGACGGGGACCGCGGGGCGGGCCTTTTCCTTGGGGTCTTCTTCCTCTTCCTTGCGCGGGGGCTGGGCGGTCACCCAGCTGGCGGACACCAGGACGACGGCGAGCAGGCCGAGTCCGAGCCAGCGTTGAGACGGCATGGCGGGGTCCTGAGATATGGTCGGGCGCGAAACTCGTGTCGGGGCGGTACTTCTTGCCAGCAGGTGTGTTGATTATACCATGACGCCACCGCGACGCCATCGCCGCGGTGTCACCTCATGGTCTGTCCCTCGGACCCCGGATCGGGGCGTGGTTCCCCGACGGGCCCCTGTGACCGGGGGCGCACTTTCCCCATCAAGGAGTAGGCACACATGCTTCGGAAGTTCGCTGCTGCTCTCGTGGCTATCGTGATTGCCACCGGGTCGATCTTTGCCGAGGAAGTGAAGGGTGTGTTCGTCAAGTTCGCCGACGGCAAGCTGACGCTCAAGGTGGACGACAAGGAGAAGGAATACAAGATCCCCGCCGACCTCAAGGTGAAGTACGGGAAAGCCGGCGAGGAGAAGGAGGCCCTGGCCTCCGAGCGGCTGGGCAAGGCCAAGGAAGGGTCGGAAGTCATCCTGCAGGTGGACGGCGACAAGGTTACCGACGTCAAGGTGCGGCGCAAGAAATAGGTCGTCCACGACCATCGAATGATGGAGCAGCCCGCCGGCGACCCGGCGGGCCGTTTTATTTGCGGTCTCGAATTTCCGGCCGGCGGCGAGACTTGGATTTCGCGGACGGGTTGAGACTAGTAATGACGACACCGCAGCGGATTTCGCGGCGGTGCCAAGTCGCTGTTGCACGTCTGGCCCCGGCGGCTGTTGCGATGGCGTCTCGTCACATCTCACCCCGGAGAGGACACATGGTGCGAAAGTTCACGGCGGCCCTGGTAGCGCTCGTCATCGCGGTCGGCTCCGTGTTCGCCGAGGAAGTCAAGGGCGTGTTCGTCAAGTTCGCGGACGGCACGCTGACGCTCAAGGTGGACGACAAGGAGAAGGACTACAAGATCCCCGCCGACCTGAAGTACAAGCGCAAGAACTTCAAGACCGGCGAAGAGGAAGAGGTCAACGCCACGGAATCCCTGGAGCGGATGCAAAAGGGAGGCAAGTTCAAACCGACCATCATTCTGACCGTTGACGGCGACAAGGTGACGAACATGAAGACCGAGTTCAAGAAGGGCAAGTAAGCGTCCAGCGACGCAGATCGCCACGGGGCCAGCCGATATCGGCGGGCCCCGCGGCATTTCGTAGGACAGGTTTCCAACCTGTCCAGACAGGTTGGAAACCTGTCCTACCGACGCCCGTCTAGATAACAATCTCATCACGTGCCGCCGATCCCTCCCCCCGAATGAGGCCCTCATGCAAGGCGACCCCCAGGTCATCGACGCCCTCAACCGCGCCCTGACCATCGAGTTGACCGCGATCAACCAGTACTTCGTCCAGGCCAAGATGTGCAAAAACTGGGGGTTCCACAAGTTGGGCGACAAGCACTACGAAGAGTCGATCGGCGAGATGCGCCATGCGGAGAAGCTGATCGACCGAATCATCTTCCTCGACGGCGTTCCGGAGATCGCCCGATACGACGTCATTCGCGTGGGGACCAACGTGAAAGAGCAGCTGGAGAACGACCTCGCCCTCGAGATGCGCGGCGTGAAGACCTACAACGAGGCGATGATGCTCGCGCTTCAGCAAAAGGACAACGGCTCGCGCGAACTGATGAGCGAGATCCTAATTGACTCCGAAGAGCACGTGGACTGGCTGGAATCGCAGCTCAACGTGATCAACACCGTCGGCCTGGAGCGTTATCTGGCGGAGCAAATCTCCGCCGAAGAGGAAGGGGAGTAGCTGTCGAGGTAGAGTTGAATCTTGCGGTGGCAGGCGGTGCAGCCTTCGCCGGCCCCCGTGAATCGACGGACGTCGAGGATCGTTCGCAACTCAAAGTCCGTGACAGCGCTGACAAGCTGATCTTCAGTGATCTGCAGGCAATGGCAGATCACGCCGCCGCCCGGCACTGGGCAACCGCCGCATTCCGCCCCTCGCGGGCACCTGTGCATCCCGTACATCCGCAATTGAGATTTAGTCTCATTTCGAATTCTAACGGCGATTGTCCGCTCGTCAAGGTGTCCGCCTAGCATCAACCGCTCGGGTTTTGCCGGGAATGACGAGGATTCACGCTGGCGGGCGAACTTGCGGAAAAGCCGGAAAAACCCTTGCCCGTGCCCGGCACGTAAGTTAGTATCCCGGTGTCCTGTTGGATTGACGACTTCGATGACTGGGCGACGTCGGAGGAGCTTCCAACAGGACATTTTCTTGCGCACTACCGAAGGCCGGCTCGAAGAGCCGGCCTTCGTTCATTTCGGGCCCATCTTCGGGCATGTTGTCAGCTGCACTTCACCGTCCCCACCGCTCCAATCGCTCGATTCGCCAAGGACTGGGCGCGACATGGCATTCGACCCCCGACGACTGCGGGCGCTGTTGCACGTTTACCTCGCGGAAGAGGGTGCGCCGTCGTCGCGGGCCATCGTGGTGCGGTCAGCCCGGCCCGACTGGCTTTACACCGACTTCCTCGACTCGGCGGACGAGTCCTCTCTTCGCGACCGGCTGATCTGGGCGGCGTCTGCCAGGTCGGGCACAGTCACTTCATGGTGCGCGACTTGAACCCGGAGCGATTGGCCGTGGTGTGGGATCACCATGTCCGCCCGGTTCTGGAGGAGTACTTCGCGGTCCACCCGCAACGACTGACCGGGTATGAACTGAATGTGCTGATGGGGTCGAATCGAGCCGTCCGAGCCGCCTCAGAACAGCTCCTCAATCACCCGTCCACCCGTCCCGACCCCGAGACGTGCCGACTGCTCACTCGTGATCCCGACCGCGTGATGCACTGTAGCGCACACGTCCGCGGGATTGAGCGGGTTGTCGTGCGGCTTGTCCGCCCTCGCATCGCTTTCGCCGATCGCGCGCCCGCCGACCACGCCGCCGCCGAACACGATCGCGCTGTAGCAGTTCGGGTGGTGCTCGCGGCCCGCCTTGTCGTTGACCTTCGGCGACCGGCCGAACTCGCCGAATGCGAGCACAAGTGTCGTCTTCAAGAGCCCGCGCTTGTCGAGGTCGGCCAGGAATGCGCTCACGGCCTGGTCGAGCCAGATCGCGTGACGGTCCTGCATGATCTGGAAGTTGCGGTAGTGGTGATCCCAGCCGCCGTCGCCAGCGTCCTCTTCCGCCTCGACGTGGTCGCTCCAGTTCACTTGCACGAAGGGCACGCCATGCTCGACGAGCCGGCGGGCCAGCAAGCACGACTGGCCGAACCGGGTCCGGCCGTAGCCATCTCGAAGCGCCGCGGATTCGCGTTCCAGGTCGAACATCGACCGCGCCCGCGCGGATGTGAGCATCGCGAAGGCCTGCGACCGATAGTCGTCGAGGGCCCCGGCGGCGCGCACCTGGTCGGCCCGGCGCTCGGCGGCGTCGAAGGCGCGCATGAGTGTGGCCCGGTCGCCAAGACGGTCGGGAGTCAGTTCCGGAGAGAGTTGCAAGGCCGGAACTTTCGTCCCGGCCACCGCATCGTATTCCAGGCGGAACGGGTCGAAGATCCCGCCGAGCGACCCGCCCCCCTCGCCAATGATCGGCTTCTTCCCCTGGTGCAGCTTGCCGCCGATGACCAGGAATGGGGGCAACTTGGAAGTGTCCGGCGTCTTTCGCGAGTCCGTGACGACCCGCGCAACGACGGCGCCAGTGGCCGGCCGGGCGTTGCCGGCGAGCGGCTTGCCGCCGAGGTCCACGCCACCCGCGGCCGAGCCAGTCAGGCCAATGGTGCCCGCGACGCCGTGATCGTTCGACGCCGTGTGCAGTGAACGAATCACCGCGATCTTGTCCGTCAGCGCTGCGATCTTCGGGAAGAGTTCGCAGAAGCGGACGCCGGGTATTCGCGTCGGGATGGTCCCGAACGGCCCGCGATACTCGAGCGGCGCGTTTGGTTTCGGGTCCCAGGTATCAAGCTGACTCGGCCCGCCCCACAGCCAGAGCAAGACGACCGACTTCACCTTGCCGGGTGTGTCGGCGGCGGCCCTTTGTTTGAGGAGGTCGGCCAGCGATAGCCCGAGGACGGTCGACGCCCCGACCTGCACGAAGGCACGCCGCGTCAACGTCTGGCACGTCCGCGCCGTCTGTCGGCCGACGAGGAACATAGGGCGTGGACTCCGGGCAGGCGGGGTCAGTTCAAATATATCTCGCTGCTGCCTATGGTGCTACCGGGTTCGGTAGGGTGCGTGGAGGCTTTGCGGAACCCAACGTGTCTAAATGGTGGGTTCCGCGAAGCCTCCACCCACCCTACCCGGGCCCTTTCCTGGGCAACTTGGCCGCACGGTCCGTCACATCCCGCCGCTGCTCATCAGTCAACCGCCCGTGCGGCGAGCCTTCGACCGCGTCCAGGCGGAGGAGCGTCGCGACTTCCGGCTCCGCGACCTCGGTCTCGCCGCGGTCGAGGAGCATCTTCACCACCCGGTAGCGCATCGGGACTTCTGACTGTGGCTCGCGTTCGGCGATCTGACTGATCAACTTGTTCATCCCGACGATGCGCTCGGGCTGGCGCGCGGTGGATGTGCCGCGGTACAGCAGAAGCGCCTCAAACAGATTGCGCTTCGCGGCCAGGTTGCGCGGGTCGAGTTGCGCGGCCAGCTCGGCTGCGCGCCGGGTGTGGTCGGCGACGCGGGCCGCGTCCTCCGGGTCGGCAAGGAATTGATACTGCCAAAGCGGTCGCCGCCATCGCGCAATCTCCAGCCATAGGGCGGCGTTCCTGGGGTCGCGTTCCGCGGCCTCCGAAAGTGGATTAAGGATGTTCGCCCTCAGGTAGCCGCGGGCTTCCGTCAAGGCGTTGGCTCGCACCGGTCCGGGCGGCGCCAACACGTAGTTGCGGTGCTTTTCCCAGAAGTAGCGGCTGATCATCCGCGCATGTCGCACGGTCGATGCGGTTGACCACGCGGGAAGCGCGGCCATTACCAAGTAGGCGAACAGGAGCCCAGTCGCCGCCACGGCACTGACGACGAGGACGGGACGCCTCCATTTCTCCTGGTCAGCCAGGACTGTCGCGGGCCGCCGGAGGTTCATCGCCAGCCCGAGCATGACCCACGTCGGGAAGAGAATGGTTGGTAGGCCCGGCGCGTCGGACACAAACCCCAACACGAGCACGCAACCGACGCCGACGAGGATTGAGCGGGCCAACTCGCGAGGCGACGGCCGCACGAGTTCCAGAAGGGCGAAAGAGGCGAACCAAAGAATCGCCCTGAGTAGGGCCGCACCGCCAAGTTTGAACACCTCGCTCGGCGGCACCTCGGCCGGCATTTCTCCGGCGGACCAGACAAAGCCCATCAGCAGCCCCACCATGCCGCCGAGATAAAACTCCCACCGCGTGCCACGGACCGGCGGGTCCGGCCAGTCGGGTGCTTGTCTCGGCCATGCCGACCAAGTGGCGATTGCCACAGCCGCGACGAAGAGCCCCAAACCGATCAGGCCCACCGTCGCCCCCAGGCCAAGCCAGGCGCTCCGGGGTGACAGCGCGTCCGCGGCGAACCGCGAGAAATTCCCCGGTCCGACGCCGAGCGCAGGGTAGTCCGCGATCAGACGAAATGCGGCCGACCAGTGTTCAGTCGGCCACTCGAACGGCCCGGCGAAAAGGGAGGCCACGACCGCGGCTGCAGGCAGGATGGGGATTGCAATCGCGAATCCCCCCCACGGTGAACCGCGGCGCGCGCGAGCCACGGTCACCGCCGCGGGCAGCATCAGCAAGAGGAAAGCGAGTAAGGTGGCGGACGAGTCCAACGTGCCACGCGGGGATTGAGTTGTGAGCGGCGGGCGGTTCAATTCTGGATAGAACTCATCATCCCCGACCAGCGGCGTCGCGGTCGCCGGGGCCACCACATCGGTCGCCGGCAGGCTGACGTGGTCCGCGAGTGCCTGATAGACCCCCTGCCCCGCCACGCAGACCGCGGTGGCAATGAGCACGTTCAGAATCCCGCGACTGTCTGCGACCGACGACGCAAGCCGGCGGGTCAAGTAAGCGGTCGCTGCGATGGCCAACCATTCCCACGCGATGTATAGGCCAGGCCGTGCATAGCGATCACCGAGTTGTGAGCTCACGTACGCGCTCACGCCGACACCCGCGAGGAGCAGCGGGACCACGGCCGCCGACCAGTCGAGCCGACCATGTTCGTAGGCGATGCGCCACAGGATGGCGCCAAGAACCACGAGAAACACGCACAGGTTGAATGAAACAGGCCCGCCGCCGGAGGTGAGCCGAAGCCGCCCGGGGTCGTCGCCGGGGACGATCAGCCGGGCGACCACCAGGGCTGCAAACGCCCCGACCAGGATTCGGTCAAGAAGGATCGGGAGGGGAACCGGGTCCGGCGGGGTCCGCGAATCGCCCGGCGAAGGGAATCGGCGACTCATGGACCTCCCCGGACTGAGGCACAGTTGCTGATACGACTATCAATTCGGTGTGGGAGACGGGTTCGCGCGCCCGTCAAGTGAATGCTCCCACTTCAGTAGAAGTAGCATAAATACCGGGTTTGGCCGTACTTCCGGGCGGCGCGACCTGAGAAACTCCAACGCCTGATCGCGCGACCAGCCCTCACGCCGCATCAGGTACGCGGCGACAACCATGCCGCTGCGGCTGACCCCGTTGCGACAGTGGACGAACACCACGTGCCCCGCGGCACGCTCGAATTCGATGAAATCTACCTGCGCCCGCAGCCACTCCAGACTCGGAACCGGCTCGGCATCGACGATCGGCTCCCACCGGTGGGACTCGACCTGATAGGGATCTTCCGTCTCGCACAAGTTGAGGACCGCTTGACTGCCGCGGGGCGGTTCCGAAACATAGCCGCCCAGCCAGAGTCCGTCCTCGATCTTCGAGTAATTGGGCGGCTCGCGGGTCATTCGGTCCACCACCACAAGGACGATGACCACGACCAGCGCCGCCGCGGCAAGGGCGACGACGGGCCAGGACCGTCGCCATGTCCGTTTCGTGTGCATCTCGTTCGCTAAGGATTACCCAGTAGCACCAGTGTCTTGGCGTCCCGTTCCCCGTCGTAGTATTTCGCTAGTATTCGGTCGAATACGGAGCCCGGACTGGACACAGAGGCGAACAAGGTGGCGCACGAATTCAGCTTCAGGTCATCCGGGTAGCCAAAGATTGCCGAGGCCGATCGTCCCTCCACGGACAGCACCGCTTCGGCACACTCGCGCAATCGCGGGCCCAATACGGGGTGGTTCAGGTACGCCTGGGCCTCGTTGATGCTCTTGATCGCGTAATGTCGTGCGGTTGAACTGGACCCGAGTCCATCAAGCTGCGGGAATATGAACCACATCCAGTGCGTTCGCTTGTGACCGCTTCGGATTTCCGAGAGAACGCGGTCGTAGACGGGCTTCTGCGCGACGAGGAAGCGGCCAAGATCAAACGGATCATTCGGACTGGGAGCGTCGCTGGCCATACCGGTACGATTCGACTGCCACTCGTTCGGCCCTTTATCGCAACCGCATCTGCTTTAGCCAATCCGTGACCCAGGCCTTGTGCGCGTCCGAGATGCGCGCCGACGGGTCGCACGTGTAGTCGATCCGGGCCGAGAAGTTGCCGTGGTCGAAGGCGCGGGTGAAAGTCGCCTGCAGGTCGAGCACCGTGTCGCGGTCGTCGGCCGCGAGCGGCACCTTGAACCGGGGTAGTCGCTTGGGCAGCGTGGAGGTGTAGATCTCGAAGCGTTCCGGCTGGGTGCACCGCGTCACCGTCACCGCGTAGTCCCATTCCGGCAGCCCGTCGCGGCTGAAATCCAAGAGCGGCTGGCCCTGCAGACACAGATCGATCTCGACGGCGCTGGCGTTCTGGGCGCGGGCGACCCGCCGCGTCTCGTGGTATGCCGCCCGGCCCTGCGGAAGCGTCTTGTTGATCGGGCTGGCGATGTCCACCAGCGTGACGAGACGCCCGTCCGTCCGCTGGCGAATCTCGATGTATTCCTCGTGCCGCTCCTGGCGGATGACCGAGGTGAACAACGGCTCCTCCGTCACGTACACCCGCTGCTGGATACGGGCGCGGTATCGATCCACGAGTCCGGGCAAAATGATCTGGTAAAGGTTGGCCACCAGTTGGTGCTGGAAGAGCGGCCAGAGGTTTTCGTCTTCCAGGTAGGGGTCCATTCCGGGGAAGGGGGATGGCATGGTGCGCGTCTCCCGCGATGGCCGCGCGGGCAAACCGCGCCGGCGAGTCTCATCTGTTCCTGACGGTGCGCCGTATTGTACCCAGTCCCTCAATGGCCTGCCTAGGGGTTACTGACAGTTGCCCGCACCGAGAACGACTGTCTCAGGCCGGAGATGAATCCGGCATTTCTGCGTGCTCCTTGAGGGCGGCCACGATCGTTGCCGCGCTGCGGTCGCTGCCGAAACCGGCTTCGACGGTCGCCCGCCCGGCTCGGCTGAACTGCTCGGCGAGATTCGGGTCGGCCGCGATCTTGCGAATGGCCGCGGCCATTGCAGGCGGGTTGCCCGGTGGAACCGCCAGGCCGTTCTCGCCGTCGCGGACCAGTTCGGTCGTACCTCCCACGTTCGTCGTGACCACCGGCACGCCCATCGCCATCGCCTCCACGAGAACGATGCCCAGCGCCTCCGTGTCGCTCGAAAGGGCGAACACCTGGGCAGCTTCCAGCTCGCGGCGAACGTCGGCCTCGGACATCGCCCCGGGCAGACAAACCACGTCCTTCAGGCCAAGTTCGGAAACTAATGCCTCGAGGTCGCGGCGGAATTGGCCCGTCCCGGAATCGGCGTCCTCGCCGGCAATCGTCAGGCGGGCATCCATCCCGTCGGTCCGCAATCGGGCGACCGCCCGGATCAAGACGTCATGCCGCTTTCCCGGATGGAGCCGGCCGCAGGCGAAGATACGCACCGGTCCGCCCGGATCGGCGGGTCGGTACGGCGTTGTCCGCCGAAAGGCATCCAGGTCCACCCCCATCGATGCCACGTACGTCGGTGGCAAATCGGACCCGATCTCTCGTCTGACCTCTTCCCGAAGCCGCTGGGTGACGACAACCGCGAACCGGGCGTACCGCCACTTGTCGCGCTGATGCGGCCCGTGGTCTTCGAGCGCGTTGTGAAGAGTGAGCGAATAGCCCGGGCCGCCGAGTCGCTGGGCGAACGCGGCCAGGAGTGCGGCCTGACCGCACGAATGAACGTGTATATGGGTAATTCCATTTCTGCGACAATGGCTTGCAAGATGAGCGGCGCACGCGAGCAAACCGAGATGTCGCAATCGGGACTTGGCCGAGCCGCCGAGACCGAACCAGTAGCGAAACGCCCGGAACGTACCGAGCGGGCGGACGAGCAGGTTCAGCGCCGCGGACATCGGCGGTGGGAAGACGTAGTGAGTCGCGGCGGCCGCTCGGTCGCGGAACTCGTGCGGGCACGCGGCCGGGGGTGGTTTCCGCGTCGAGAGGAAGACTGGCTCGACCCCGCAACGGCGGAGTTGCTCGCACTCCCGCCAGAAGAAGACGTGCGTCTGCCGGGGAAACTCCGGCACCAAATATCCGAGGCGGAACGGCGAAGACATCGGAGGGACAGTGTAACGGCCAGTCGCGACTCTGGCGAGCCGGTTGACACCCGCGGGTCGAACCGGTTAGTGTGAAGCGTTCCCCTCTGCACCTCGGAGCCGGTCATGGTAGACGAACGCACCGTCCTGTACACGCTTGGCGGCACCCTAGGCATCGGGCTGTTGGCGATCGCTTACCTTCAAGAGCCGCTGCGCCGCGTCCTGTTCGACATCTGCCGCAAGCGCGAACATGCCCGGTTCTGGACCGCCAGCGCTAACGTGCTTCTGCTGGCTATCCCCCTCTGTCTGGAACTCTTGCTCATCGACCTCGGGCCGTGGGGCGATTCGAGCCTGTTCTGGATCTTGCACCAGGTCAAGTGGGGCCTGCTCGGATTGATCGTCGCGGTGGTCGTGGTGGCCGTCGGAGTCATGATGCTGGGGCGATCGGCGACGGTCCCAGTCTGGGTCGCACCGGGAGACGTGGACGACCTCCACCGATTGTTGTCGAAGGTGCAGGAAGTGCGAGCGCGGGAGCTGGTGGAGCGTACGGACGGCGGCCGCGCGGATGAGTGAGTCTTGTCAAGTTGGCGTCGCGGAGATTCCCCACTTTTGCAATCTCGTCTGCAAATCCTCAAAGAACGCACTCCGTGGCAGCACCTCGTCGCACCCGGCTTTGCGCGCGGCCTTGAGCCGGGCCGCATCCACGTGCGAACCGTAGCCGATCACGCGGGCACCGACCGCCTTTAGCACGCCGACCACGGACTCCAGTTCGAGCCCGGGGTTGTGCAGGTCGAGCACGGCGAGCGCCGGCCCGCGTTCGGCCGCGGCGAGCAGGGCGCCTGAGTCGCGGCACTGCAAGACGGCCAGCCCGGCCGCCCGGCCCTCGCCGATTACGCGGCTCGCGTCGAGCAGATCGTCACTCAGAACGAGACCGAGGGGGGACATTTCAGGAAACCTCCGTGACCGGGACGTGTCGCTAGAATTAATACGACCTGTGGCGGAGCCTTGATCGTGCCGCGCTTCCGACCCCACGAGCATTTGCGCCGCCCGGCGGACTTCGAGGCGGTCTACGACCGACGGCGGTCCGCGGCCGACAGTACGCTGGTCGTTTATGTCCGCGAGAATGGTCTGCCCTATTCGCGGTTCGGACTGTCGGTGTCGAAAAAGTTCGGCCCCGCGGTCCGCCGCAACCGCATTCGCCGGCTCCTGCGCGAAGCGTACCGCCTGGAAAAGGCCGACCTGCCGGCCGGGTACGACTTTGTCCTGATCCCCCGGCCTCTGGACGATTACGCGCTCGATCCCATCCGCAAGTCCCTCTCGAAACTCGCGAAGCAAGCGGTCAAGAAGATCGCCAAGGACGAAACTCCGAAACCGGCCGGGGAAGCGACATGATCCGCCGCCTCCTCTCCGGCATCGTCATAAGCCTGGTCCGGCTGTACCAGCGATTGATCCGGCCGATCCTGCCGCCGAGCTGCATCTATCAGCCCGGTTGCAGTGAGTACATGATCCTGGCCGTGCAGAAATATGGGCCCTGGAAAGGGGTGCGCAAAGGGGTGTGGCGAATTTGCCGGTGTCACCCGTTTAATCCGGGCGGATATGATCCGCCCTGAGTAGTCGTCAGTGGTCAGTGATCAGTGGTCAGTAAGACCAGAAACCCCACTGACCACTGATCACTCGCCACTGACCACTCAGATCGCCTCCGGTCCTCGCTCCCCCGTCCGGATGCGGATCACGTCTTCGAGCGGCAAAATGAAGATCTTCCCGTCGCCGATGCGGCCCTCCGGGCCGGTGCGGCCCGCGGACATAATGGCGTTCACCGTCGGCTCGACAAAGTCCTCGTTCACCGCGATCTGGAGTTGCACTTTGCGGACGAGGTTCACCGTCAACTCATGCCCGCGAAACGCCTCCGACTGACCCTTCTGACGGCCGAAGCCATAGACATCTACGACGGTGAGTCGAAAAACTTCGACGGCGTTGAGTGCTTCCTTGACGGCTTCTAGTTTCGCTGGCTGGATGACGGCGAGGATCAATTTCATGGCAAACCGGCGAGGAAAAAGACAAGGCCCGCCAAACCGGCGGGCCTTGATTGGCATCGGATTCGCTGACTCGTTAGTCGAGCAAGAGACTAGGCTCCCAGCCCACACGTTCGGCGCTGGCCCGCAGCTTTTCCAGTGCCCGGTTCTGGATCTGGCGGACGCGTTCTTTGCTAATTCGGAGCAAGTGGCCAATTTGTCGCAGGCTGTGGGTGCCGCTGCCGGTCAGCCCGAATCGCAGGTCGAGCACCTTCTTTTCCCGCGGGCGCAGGTTCTCCATCAGGAACCCGAGGGCCTCCTGACGCTCGTTGTTCGTCTGCGTGGTCGTGCTCGTATTGTCCGGCATCGCCTCGGTGAGCTTGAAATCGCTGTCGTCGTCGAGGACCGCGTTCAAGGAAACCGGCGTGCGCGTGGCCGTCTGGAGGTGCGTCAGGTGTTCGAGCGAGCTGCCGGTCCGGGAGGCGAGTTCCTGCGGGCTGGGCAAGTGCTTGCCGCCGTGAGCCAGGGCCTCGCTCTCCTGTTGCAGGAGGCCGAGTTCCTGCAGGTGGTGCGGGCTCAGACTGACGAGGTGGCTCTGCCGGGCGACGGCGATCTGCAGCGTCTGGCGGATCCACCAGGTCGCATAGGTGGCCAACCGCGTCCCGTGCGAAACGTCGAACCGGTCGATGGCCTGCATCAACCCGCAGACGGCCTCCTGGAGCAGGTCGGAGTAGCTCAGGGCGTGGTGCCGGAACCGCTTCGCGACGTGCGCGGCCAAGCGGATATTGGCCGACGCTAGCCGGTGCTTGAAGTGGACGTACTTGTCGTGCAGCCGCCGGATGGCCGGCGACTCGCGGCAGAAATCCTCGGTGCAGAATTCGCGGATGAACTGGGCCATCGGCCACGGTTCGAACGGCGGGCGGTTGGCGCGAAGGACCGGATACTGTCGCAACAGGATGCGGACCAGTTCGCTCTTGCAGTCCCAGAAGCTGGATAGCAGTTCCCGCTCCTCCTCCGGGGTCAGGAGGTCGGACGAAAACGTGGTGAGGGCAGGGGTGTCGGTCGTGGGTTCGGTCACGACGGACGCCCGCTTCTTCCTCGCAGACTTCATGACGATTCTTCCCCGAAAGAGATCGAGTGGCCCGGTGTAGCCTTGGCGGGAGAGGAGGACGCGCTTACTCGCGGGCGGGCGAGTGAAAAGCGGCCCGTCGGCCGGAACACCCTCATTAGGGGCCGACCGGAGCAACACCGTCCGTGTGTCGATTGGCGGCTAGCGAGTCCCTGCCAGCCCATCAGCCTTCACTCCCCAGCAAAGACAACTGATTGTAATAAGGTCGCGTAGGGGTCGCAAGCCTCTGGAACGAAAAAAGGCGGAAATTCCGCCTTAACTTCCCGGCCCGCGCGAGTCGTCCGCCCTGCCCGACCGTAATCTCCTGCCTCAACGTTGGTTCCGATCACAATTCAGTATACGCATGTGGGCAAGGGGTATGTGAATCGGAAGGCCATCCCCGCAGGGATTTCCAGGGAGCCCCAGGTTACCGACCCACTTTAAATGAGGGATGAGAATAATTCTCATGTTCGTTCGCGCCGTCGAGTTCGGACCATTTGGCGAAGAATCCGCCCGGGCAAGAAAAATAAGTTATGCTACGTGCAACGGATTGACCGGCGGCAGCCGGTTCGGACTCATCTGACCCGACGCGCGGCAAGGGACTCATCGTGGGTCGATTCAAGTGTTCGGTCCTGTTCATCGACGATGAGCCCGCACTCGCCCAGCTGGCGCGCGGCTTGTTATCGGCGGACTATGAACTCCGCTGCGCCGAGACGGCCGAGGAGGGCCAGCTCCTGCTCGCTCGCAATGACGTGGACATCGTCATTGCCGACCAACAGCTCCCCGGACTTCAAGGAATTCCATTCCTCGAATGGTGCCGCGAACACTCCCCGCGGACCGTCCGCATCCTAATGACCGGCGTCTACAGCATGGAGGAGGCGGTCGAGGGGATCAATTCCGGCCTCGCCCAGCGCTTCCTCTTCAAGCCCTGGCGGCCGGAACAGCTCATTGCCCTAGTCCGCCAATCCGCTCGCTCGTTCCTCCTCGAGCGCAGCCATGAGAACCTGCTGGACGAACTCCGCAAGTTGAACCTGGAGCTGGAAGAGCGCGTCGCCGACCGCACCCGCGAGCTGGAGCACACCAACCGGCAGCTCGAACAGCGGAACACGATGCTGCAGAAGATGGCGCTGACGGACGCGCTGACCGGGTTGCCCAACCGCCGGGCCATGGACCGGCTTGCGAAAACGGAAGTCCTGCGGCGGGCGCGCACGCCGTCGCCATTGGCGGTCGGTCTCGTGGACGCGGACAACTTCAAGTCGATCAACACCCGCTTCCTCCTCCCCGGCGGCGACCACGTCCTCGTCTGGCTCGGACAGACTCTGGTCAACGCAGTGCGTACGATCGACACGGTGGGCCGCGTGGGCGGCGAGGAGTTCATGATCGTCGCCCCGGAGACCGGCGCCGAGGGCGCCCAGATTCTCGCCGAACGCGTCCGGCGGACAGTCGAGTTGGGCGAAACCGAGTTCAACGCGGAACCGATCAAGCTGACGGTCAGCGTCGGTATGGTGGTCGCGGAGGCGGACACGCTCGTCGGGTTCGACCAGATGCGGCACGCGGCTTCTGCCGCACTCGGCGAGGCCAAGGAGGCCGGCCGGAATACATGCGTGGTCAAGCAGCTCACTTCTCTTGACGGCCCGTCTTCGTACTGACGTGGCAACTCTGCAGACGCGTAAGATCAGGGAATAGAGCACCTTCGCGGGGATCATGTTTCTGTCCCCCAACCCTGGTAACTGATTGCCATGTACGGCTTTCTTGCGGACCTGATGGTCGCCATCCACGTCGGATACGTCAGCTACGTGGTGCTGGGCCAGTTGCTCATTTGGCTTGGATGGGCCCTCCGCTGGAAGTGGGTGCGGAACTTCTGGTTCCGAGCCACGCATCTGTTGGCCATCGGCATCGTTGCCTTCGAAGAGGTGATGGACATCCGCTGCCCGCTGACAGTGTGGGAGGAGCACTTCCGCGAGTTGGCCGGCCAGCCGACGACCGGGGAGACCTTCCTCGGCAGGTTGATGCACTCGGTCATCTTCTACGACTTCCAGCCGTGGGTCTTCACGACCATCTACATGACCACATTGGCCGTCGTGGTGCTGACTCTGATCTTCTGCCCGCCGCGACGGCCGTTCCGGAAAAAGGTCGAACAAGACGCGCCCGCCCATTCGCACCGACTCGCTAATTCGGTTTGACCAAACCCGACAAGATTTCCGCCCAATCCGCTTCCGTTTCGAGACGGTCCGCAATATCAGTTGGGTAGGAGGCGCCGCGCGCCCGGCGAACCTCGGCGGGGATGCAACAAAATGTCACAGAATGTCACAGAATGTCACACTGAAAAAAGATACTGTGCTCGGGCGGATTCCGGCGCCGGGCGAATGGACCGCAGGCGCCTCCGGCCCGTCCCGAGACCGCGGGCCAACGTCCGCCCCGGGCGACGACTGGGACACAACTCCAGCAACCTTGGAGCCCCGGGCGCGTTAAGTACCGCAACAAAAAAATGCAAAGTTGTGTTGCCAACGGACGTCCCGATTGACTATGCATGAAAACGAATACAGCAGTCCCTCGAAGGAACCCCTGCCCTGCCAATAGGCATGTTGGCGACCGGCGCGACGCGGGCCGGCTGCTGACCGCTGACGTGTTCTAAACTTGCAGCGGTCCGTCCCACCCATCCCACGGACCGGCTTACATACTCACTAGCCCGAGTGTGTCATGGACCGGGTTCCCATCCCGACCCCGTCGACCACGGACGGCTCCTTGCTGCGGCGCATTGCCGCTGGTCAGGAGCCCGCCGCGGACGCCCTGTACCGGCGTTATGCCGCCCGAATCCGCTCGCTGGCTCGTGCCCGCCTGCCCGCCCACCTGATCGCCCGCGCCGATCCGGACGACGTTGTCCAGTCGGTATTCCGCGCCTTCTTCGAAAGTGCGAAACGTGGCCTCTATCAAGTGCCCGACGGTCAGTCCCTCTGGCACCTTCTGGTGGTCGTCACCGTGAACAAGGTGCGGTCGCTGCACGCGCATCACGCCGCGGCGCGCCGCGATGCTCGGCTGACCATCGCTTGGGACCCGGCCGACGTCGATCCCGGGGCCCCGGACGGCGACCTGATGCAGCTGGCGGTCCGCGACGTGTTGGAGCATTTGCCGGTCGCGGAGCGCGCGGCCATCGAGTTGCGGCTGGAAGGTTATGAGGTGTCCGAGATCGCCGCCCGGACCGCCCGCTCCAAGCGAGCCGTTGAGCGATCCCTGCAGAAAGCCCGCGTTCATTTGATGGAGTTGATCGGACCGAGTCCCGGGTGACCGACCCCGTGCCGGCCTGGACCTGCGTGAGGATTGCGTCATGACCGCCCAGGTCATATCCGACATCGACGATCGGTTGCTCGCGTTCGAGCGCGCTGCCGCCGCCTCCCCGCGTGTCCCCGAACTTGACGCTTTCTTGCCGCCGGCCAACGACCCAGACCGGATGGAGGCTGTCCGCGAACTGGCCCGTGTCGCCCTGGAGCTCCGCTGGGGCCGCGGCGACCGTCCCAACCTCGCTGACTACCTGGCTCGATACCCGGAACTCGGTGAGCCGGAGGCCCGGGCCGCCATCGCCTTCGAGGACTACCGCCAGCGGATCCTGGCCGGCGACAAGCCGTCGCGCGACTCCTACCAGGCGCAGTACGGGATCGATGTGGCCGACTGGCCGAGCCCCGACGCGGTCACGTCGCGTCGCGGCCCCACGTCCATCGAGACGCCGATTCCGCTGACGTTGACTCCCCAACTCGAAGTCCACGAGCAGCTAACCGTTCGCATTTTTCCCGCGGGGCCGGGCGAACAACCCTTCGGCCTTCAGTCCGGCGACATCTTTCTGGGCTTTAAGCTCGTTCGCGAGCTGGGGCGCGGAGCGTTCGCCCGCGTGTTCCTGGCCGAGCAGGCCGACTTGGCCGATCGCCCGGTGGCACTCAAAGTGTCGGGGGTGCTGCCGGGTGAGGTCCGCACGCTCGCCCGATTGCAGCACACCAACATCGTCCCGGTCTACTCGGTCCACCGCTCCGGGCGGTTTCAGGCCGTTTGTATGCCCTATGTGGGCGGTGCAACGCTGTCGGCCGTACTCGCTGACTGTGCGAACACAAACCGGCCGCTGTCCGGACGCGCCATCGTTGATGCGGCGACGTCGAAGTCAAAGCGGACGCCCGGCGCGGTCTCTTCGGCGCTGGCGTTCCTCGGAACGGCGTCTCACGTCGATGCCGTTTTGTGGATCGGCGAGCGATTAGCCGACGCGTTGGCACACGCCCACGAGCGCGGGGTCATTCACCGCGACATCAAGCCGGCCAACGTACTGATCGCGGACGACGGCCAGCCGATGTTGCTCGACTTCAACCTGGCGCAAGACGACAACGAAGCCGAGCGTGCCCGGGCCGGCGGGACGTTTCCGTACATGGCCCCGGAGCAGATGGCCGCCTTCGGCCACGGCCCGCAATCGGTTGACGGTCGGGCCGACGTGTATGCCCTGGGCGTCCTCCTGTTCCAACTCCTCGCCCGGCAGCGACCCTTCCCCGATTACTCCGGCCCGACGGCCGTGGTTCTGACGCGGACGCTCGAGGATCGCCACCAGCCGCCGCCCCGATTGCGCCAGCACAACCCGGAACTGACCCCGGCCGTCGAAGCGATCGTCCGCAAGTGCCTGGAGCCGAACGTCGGCGACCGGTATCAGTCCGCGGCCGTGCTTCGGGACGACATCGCCCGGCACCGAGCCGACCTGCCGCTGCGGCACCTTCGGGAGCCCTCGATTCGCGAGCGCGCCCGCAAGTGGATGCGCCGGCACCCGCGACTGCTGTCGCCCTCCGCCCTTGCGGCGTATGCGGCTGCGATCCTTCTCGTCAGTTCGGCCGTGGGCGTACAGATTTCCTTGAAAAGCAGGGCCGACCGGCAGCACCGCGAGCAACTCGCGGCCTTCCGCGAGTACGAAGAAGGGCAGAAAGCGAAACGCCAGGCCGCGTACAAGCAGTTTGAAGACTTCCTGATTCAAACGGACGGCGTGAAGCTGGCCGCGGGCTCGCTCGACCGCTCCGCAGAGGTGCTGCATCGCGGCAGGGCCGCACTCGAGCAATATGGCGCGACCGAAGCGGGTTGGGAAGACCGGGACGAAGTGACCCGCCTCGCGTCCGCCGAGCGCGATCGACTACGAAGTGAGGTCGGCGAGTTGGCGTTTCTGACGGCTCGTGCCGCGGCGAATCAGCGTCGCGACACCGAGTACGCCGCCCGGCTCAACGCTCTGGCCGCGGACGCACTCGGCCCGGCGGCGAAGCCCGCCGTCGCGGCCCAGCGGTCCGAGTTGACCGGTCTCACCGCGGCCGAAATCACCACGGCCATGTCCGACGACGGCCGCGGCAATTTGTTGCGCGCATACGACCTGGCGGCGCGCGGACGATACCGGGAGGCTTTGCCCCTGGCCGATCGATTCGTCGCCAAGAACTCGGACGACTTCGGCGCGTGGTTCCTCAAGGCACGATGTCATGATGAACTCGGGGAATTTGACGACGCCCGTGCCGCCTACTCCACTTGTGCCGCGTTACGGCCGCGATCCGCCCGGCCGCTCGCCGCCCGCGGCAACCTGCTATTCCGTCACGCCAACGACCGCGTCCAGGCGCTGGCCGACCTGGATCGAGCACTCCAACTTGATCCCAACCTGGGCGACGCGCGACTGACTCGGGCCCTCGTGTTGCGTCGGCTGGGCAAGAACGCGGAAGCTCTCGCGGACCTCGACCGGCTCGCGGCCGAGCCGAATGCCCCGACGCGGATCTTCTTTGTGCGGGCACAAGTGAAAGACACGATCGGGGACAAGGCCGGGGCCGCTTCTGACCGGGTCCAGGGAATGAAGCGCGAACCGGCCGATCCGGCGAGCTTCGTAACCCGCGGAATGGCACGAGTCTCGCAAGACATGGACGCGGCCCTCGCCGACTTCCGGGCGGCAGAGAAACTCGACCCTCGTTACGCAGACGCGATGGTGAACCAGGCCTGGCTACTCGGGGAGAAAGTGAACCGGCCGGCTGACGCACTCGATGTCGTCGATCGCCTGCTGGCCCTCTATCCGGATCACCAAACGGGCCGAGGCGGGCGGGCCGTCTATCTCGCCCGCCTTGGCCGCAATGATGAGGCGATTGCCGCCATCCGGCGGTATCTGGCGGATGTGCCGCATCCGGCTACCTACTATCGAGCCGCCTGTGTCTTCGCGATGGTCTCCAAGTCCGAACCGAAGTACCGAGACGAAGCCGTTCGATTGGCGGCAATCGCCCTGCTTCGCGGGTGGGGCCATTATTTTCTGCTCACGGATGAGGACCTGGATGCAATCCGCGACCACGAGCAATTCCGGAAACTGGCTGACGGGGTTAAGGTGATGAAAGACCTCGGCGGCAAGAAATGAGCCGAAAGGTCCGCGCCCGCTCCGGCCGACTTGAGGCCCG
>Ga0075418_10000936_pt1 | contig 31972 bp, 22 predicted proteins | sample SoiMetdeltSBSDD2_FD_81776 | JGI IMG/M metagenome (GOLD analysis project Ga0075418, IMG submission 81776) | Bulk soil microbial communities from a Populus tree surrounding site in Tennessee, USA - Soil MetaG P. deltoides SBSDD2 | ecosystem: Environmental > Terrestrial > Soil > Tree plantation... | reverse complement strand
TCCCGGGCCGCGGTCTTGCCGTCGGCGATCTGGATGGCGACGGGCAGCTTGATGCTGTTGTGAACAACATCGATGCTCCCCCGACTCTGCTACGAAACGTGACAAAGCCGGCCGGCCACTGGATCGAGTTACGGCTTGTTGGAGATGTGTCCAAAAAGAGTCCGCGCGACGCCGTCGGTGCGAGAGCTTATGTGACTACGGGGAGCGTCCGGCAACGACAGGACATCGTGAGCGGCGCCAGCTACGCTTCGCAAAACGATACCCGATTGCATTTTGGGTTGGGAGCGGCAACCAGGATCGACAAAGTCGAAGTAAGGTGGCCTAACGGCGCGCTGGAAACCGTGATGGTCAACGGTTGTGATCGCGTACTCACCATTGTTGAAGGGAGAGGCGTGGTCAGCGGCCGTTAGGGCAGAGGAGCGTAGGGGCAGAGGAGCAAAGGGGCAGAGGGGCACGGCCCTTTCTTGGTCTCCGGCCCTTTGCTATAGTCCGCCAGGGAGTCCGTGTATTTTCGTTCAAAATCCGCCTCTGAAGATGTAGTAGATCACAGCATTGTTAGTGCGAATTTCGATATAGTTTCAAGGTTGAGGGCTCGTAATTGAAAAACCATAAGATAAGGTAAATCGTAACTGAGCAGAAAGAGACATCAAAGGAGTCGTCATTGAGATTCACCAATTATCCTGCGGGTGCGATCTTGATCACTGCCTCATTACTGCTTTGCCTGTTCACCCCTTTATCAGCTCGATCATCATTTGACAGCATCGACGCAATTCCGCACGCGGGCGACCTCGACCTCAGTTTCGGTGATGGGGGTAAGGTATTTACAACATTTGGGCCTTATGAATTCTCCGGCGGTTGGGCCAATAGAATAACAGTCCAGCCGGATTTGAAGATTGTAGCTGTTGGTGGGCAATTTACTAGATATTCTAACTCTAGATATGAAGACCTCCGGTTTATCCTAGCTCGATACAATCCCGGCGGAGCTTTGGACGCCAGTTTTGGATCTTGCGGAAAAGTTACAAATGACTTTGGTTCTCGCGGTTGTTTCGCTAACACTGTCGCGATCCAGGCTGATGGAAAAATTTTGGCCGCGGGGGAATCTCAAGGACTCACCTCTTCTGGTAAATACACGATCTTTCCTGCTCTCGCCCGCTACAACGCGGACGGAACCCCGGACGCGAGTTTTGGCGATGAGGGAAAAGTTATTTTCATCGGCGGCTTCTCTCACCCTCCGGAAGTTGAAGGGCAAGCATATGCCATCGCCCTGCAGTCAGATGGAAAGATCGTTATCGCCGGTGGTGAGTTGGTAACAACGCAACTTTCAATTAGGGGAATAGACCCACCGGTCGACCCACCCGCTCCTCGAGTATTCGGGACCTATTTTTTAACTCGGTTGAATGCGGACGGCTCAATAGATACAAGTTTCGGCGATCGAGGCATAGCGCGGCTGCCTGATGCAGGCGTGGCATTTGACCTATTTGTCCTGATAGATGGAAGAATTGTTGTTATTTGTCGTTCAACGGATTCAAAAACGCTAGTCGTGCGGTATATGGAGAATGGGAGTCTCGATCCTTCCTTTGGGACGGACGGTATAGCGAGAGTCTTAGGATTATTTTCTGCACGTGCCGGTATAGTGCAGCCGGACGGCAAAATTGTAGTTATTGGAGCCGCGCATAATGATTACGCCCTTCTGCGCCTTGATGCCGATGGCGGTTCCCCTGACACAAGTTTTGGCTCAAATGGAATAGTAACGATAGATTTCAGCACCACCAATCTTCATGATATTCCTGAAGCGGTCGCGCTGCAGCCTGATGGAAAAATCATTGTGGCAGGCTCAACCGGTGACTTTAGCGTTATTAGCGATTTCGCCATCGCCCGCTATAACAGTGATGGTAGTTTGGATACAACATTCGGTGTCGGTGGCAAGGTATCAGTCAATTTTGGTGTAAGCGATTACATTAGAGCTGTAACGTTGCAGCCAGACGGTAACGTTCTGGCGGCTGGTTTCACGATTGCCGATCCCGACATTGTCGGTCCGAGGAGAATTGTTATTGCGCGGTTCCTCGGAAGCACTCCGCCACCAATTATTGTTGCCGCAATTAAGAAGGGGAAGAAACTTAAGATTAGCGGTCAGAATTTCGAGGAAGGAGCACGCATTCTTCTAAACGGCGAAATTCAACAGACTATCTATGTGTCGTCAACGATCCTGACTGGTAAGAAAGCTGGGAAATTCGTATCGGCTGGCGACAAGATTCAGGTAGGGAATCCGAACGGCGTTACTTCGAGCGAATTTACGTACATACCTTGATCAGAGACCAGCTGTTACATCCTGTCGAAGATGTGGCGGCGATTAGACGGGGTACCTTTCCCCTGCTGCTCCTCTTCTCCTCTGCTCTTCTCATCTGCTTCTCTTCTCGGCACGAGCGGGTATGCGCGAAAGTGTGTCGCGCACCCGCACAAGTCGTCGGCTTGCGCCGGACATAATGACTCGTTACTGTCTGATTGGGAGGCGCATCTCGCGTACACATCCATGGAAAAAACAACCATAACACTCGGACACAGCCCTGATCCGGATGACGCATTTATGTTCTATGCGCTGGCGGCGGACAAGATCGATACCGAAGGCCTGGCGTTTAATCACATCATCCAGGACATCGAAACGCTAAATCGTCGCGCGATGAACGCTGATCTAGACGTGACTGCCGTTTCGATCCACGCGTATGCCTATGTGTTGGATCAGTACGCGCTGTTAACTTCCGGAGCTTCGATGGGCGACGATTACGGTCCGCTGGTGATCTCGCGGGAGCCAATGAGCATCGACAAGCTCAAAAGCACGACGATCGCGGTGCCGGGGCTTATGACCACCGCCTATCTTGCGTTAAGGCTGTGCGTTGGTGATGTAAAGACGGTCGTCGTTCCCTTCGATCAAATCATGGATTCAGTCGAGCGCGGCGACGTAGAAGCCGGTCTGTTGATTCACGAAGGCCAATTGACGTACTCCGAGCGCGGGTTCCACAAGGTTATCGACCTGGGCGAGTGGTGGATGAGTGAGACCGGCTTGCCTTTGCCGCTGGGCGGCAATGCGATCAGGAAGTCGCTGGGTCCGGAGCTTATCGCCAAAGTGTCGAAGTTGCTTCGCGAGTCTATCGAATACGGATTGGAGAATCGCGGCGTGGCCGTGCGACATTCGATGAAGTACGGTCGCGGGATGGAAGAGTCCCTGACTGATAAGTTCGTTGGGATGTACGTGAACGACTACACAATCGACTATGGCGAAAGAGGCCGCGAAGCGGTGAAGCTTTTACTCGAACGCGCTCACGAAGCCGGGATTATTCCCCGCCCCGTACGTCTCGAGTTCGCGTAACAATAGCTTGCTTACTCTCTGAATTTCTTCAGCAGCTCGCGAGCGATTATCATCCGTTGAATCTGATTTGTGCCCTCGACGATCTGTCCGATCTTGGCCTCGCGCATCAGAGCTTGAACCGGATAATCCTCGCTGGTGCCGTAGCCGCCGTAGATCTGAACCGCGTCGGTGGTCACCTTCATTGAGCAATCCGTCGCCAACAGCTTGGCCATCGAGGCTTCGATGTTGAACGGCAGCCCGCGATCCCTAAGCCACGCTGCTTTTTTCATCACCAACCGCGCCGCCTCAATCGCGGCAGCCATATCGGCCAGCATAAACTGAATACCCTGGAACCCGGATATTGCCTGACCGAATGCCTTGCGCTCGGTCGAATAACGAAGCGCGTGATCGAAGGCTTGTTGAGCGGTGCCGATCGACGTCGCCGCGACGGTGATGCGTCCGGAATCCAGCGCTGTCATCGCCACCTTAAAGCCTTCGCCTTCGCGGCCGATCAGGTTTGCTCGAGGGATTTCGCAATCTTCGAAAAATACTTCTCGAGTGTGATGCGGCAGACCCATTGGCCGCTCTCGCTTCCCGAATGCAAGACCGGCAGTTCCCTTCTCCACTATGAATGAGCTCACGCCCCTGGATCCTTTGCCCTTCTCGGTTACGGCCATCACAATGTACACATCTGCCACACCGCCGTGAGTGATCCAAATCTTCTGACCGCGCAGAATGTATTTGTCGCCTCGCAGCTCGGCTCGTGTATTGATGTTCGCGGCATCAGACCCAGCGTGCGGCTCCGTCAACGCAAAAGCACCAAGCAGCTCAGCCCGCGCCATCGCCGGGAGATACTTTTGTTTTTGAGCCTCGGTGCCGAAATGGTTGATTATCAATTGCGGAAGCCCGTGGACCGAAAGCACGCTGCCCAGATGACTGCCCAGCCGTGTGAGTTCTTCAAGCACGGTTATGTATGACGAATAATCCAGACCGCCGCCCCCGTAGTCGGCGGAAAACGGAATTGCCGCAAGACCGAGTTCTCCAAGTTTGCGAAACAGCGGCCAGGGAAAGTCCTCGTAGCCGTGCTTTTCCCAATAAGGCTTTACATCACGAGCGACGAATTCTTCGGCTAGCCGCCGCAATTGTTCCTGGTCTTCGGTGAGTGTGTAGTCCATTTTTTCTCCGTTTGAGGGTTCAAAGCTTCTGGTTTCTAGTTTCTGGTTTCTGGTTTGTCGTTTCTGGCTTCTGGTCGAACACTTACATCGTAAAGCCTAAAACCACAAACCAGAAACCAGAAACCAGAAACTACAAACCAGAAACCAGAAACTCTGAATCCTAAACCTCTAGACTATGACTCCAGATTTTATGAGTCGTCTGCGTTCTTGTGCCGTTATCCCCAGAGCAGTCAGGAGTTCCGCGGTGTGCTCTCCAAGCGCCGGCGCTGGAGACCCTTCGCGTGGCGGAGTCTCACTGAGCTTGTATGAAAAACCGAGTTGGTCCGTGATACTCGAGCTTTTACGTAACATGTCTCTCGCTTTGGTCTGCGTGTGTCCGAACGCTTCGGACATCGAGAGCACTGGCTCACAGCAACAATCCGCGTCCAGCATTAGATCGATCCAGTCCGCCTGCGACCGAGACTTAAAAACCTTGCGCACTTCTTCGAACAGATTCTCTCGACGCTCGCCCGCATCGAATTGGCGGGCCGCCAGGTCTTCGCGCCCCACCTTACTGCAGAAGTTGGCCCAAAACTTTGGCTCAAGCGCGCCAAGCGTCATAAACTTGCCGTCGCCAGTTTCGTAGACGTTGTAAAAAGGGTATGCGCCGGACAACACATACTTTCCGCCAACAGGAATCGTCGCACCGGCAAAGTGATGAGCCGCTGGAATAGGCAACATCGAGACCATCACATCGAACATCGACACATCTACGTACTGGCCGCCGCCGGTGCGTTCGCGCGCAAGGAGCGCGGCGAGTATCGCAAACCCCGCGATCATCCCGCCTGCAAGATCAGCGATTTGAACACCCGGTATAACCGGCTTGCCATGCTCGTCTGTAGTCAACCCGAGCACCCCCGATAGCGCCAGGTAGTTGAGATCGTGTCCGCTGCGCTCGCGATGCGGACCGTCCTGACCGAAGCCCGTCAGCGAACAATAAACGATGCGCGGATTGACCTCGGCAACTGCAGCGTAGTTAATTCCCAATCGATCGACGACCCCGGGCCGAAACTGCTCGAGCACAACATCGGCTGTGGCGGCCAGCTTCAGGAAGACTTCTCGACCGTCCGGCTGTTTCAAGTCGATCGCGATTGATTTCTTGTTTCGATTGACCTGGGCGAAGGGAGCGCTTCGGCCATCGACTATCGGAGGACTTCGTCTGGTTGGATCTCCGATGGTTGGCTCCTCGATCTTGATCACTTCGGCGCCGAGATCGGCAAGCATCATTGAGCAATATGGTCCGGGAAGCATTCGGGAAAGGTCCAACACGCGAACACCTTCTAGTGCGCTCGTCATAAACAGCTCGCTCCAAATGTGTGACGGAATCGAAATTGATCGGCTCCAATCCTACGATGCTTGATGACACACCGCAACGCGTCAGCGCTCGGTCGAGAATTCTCGGCACGAACGGCAGATAGCAGGCGGCGAGCTTGACAAGAGCATCCCGTGAGCTTGGTTCGTCGACACGGCCGGCCTATAATCGGGGCAGTCCCCTGGGGGCAACGGAGGCCAAAGATGGCGAGCTTACCGCGGACAGAAACTCTCTCCACAATTGAAGAGTATCTCGCGAAGGAACGCGAGTCCGAAGAGCGCCACGAGTATCTCGACGGAGAGATTTATCTGATGGCTGGTGAAAGCCGTGAACACGGAGCCATATGCACCAATAGTGGAGGCCAGCTTTATAGTCAATTGAGAGGAGGTCGGTGCCAGGTTTTTTCTAAAGACATGAAAGTGTGCAGCGGCCCGATCCCGACGTCGGGTTACTACGCCAAAGGACTGTATTCGTATCCCGATCTGGTAGTCGTATGCGATGAGCCGGAGTTCCTCGACGAACACCGCGATGTGCTCGTCAATCCGAGAGTCATCATCGAAGTCTTATCTGCGTCCACTGAAGCCTTCGACCGGGGTGAGAAATTCTTGCGCTATCGCCTGCATCTCGAATCTCTGACCGACTACGTCGTAGTGGCTCAGAACCGCCCGCTGGTCGAGCACTTCGCCCGGCAGCCAAACGGTCAATGGGTTATCGCGGCGACGGCGACAGATCTTTCAGAGAGCGTAGCGCTCAACTCAATTGGCTGCACGCTGGGTTTGCGCGACATCTACGAACGCATCGTTTTCCCTGAGCCCGCCGAAAAAAAACAGGCCCCTCCTGACACCGAACCAATTGAAGTAAGCTAGACAGCCTTACTAATTTGGCACGGACAGTTCCCTCGATGCCTTGCGAGCAAGTAATGCACAAGGCAAGATGAACGATCGAAAACGATACCCATGGGCAGCGAGTTCCTGTTTAACAGAATCGCACGCGACACGTCTACGAAGGCTCGTACCGGTCGAATCACGACCGCACACGGCGTTATCGAGACGCCCGCCTTTATGCCGGTCGGTACACAAGGCACAGTCAAGGCGCTCACCCAGCAGATGCTCGAAGAAGCTGGCGCTTCGATTGTGCTGGGCAATACCTATCATCTCTTTCTTCGGCCTGGCCACCAGACGATTAATAAACTTGGCGGGTTGCACCGGTTCATGTCCTGGGGGCGCCCGATCTTGACCGATAGCGGTGGGTTTCAGGTATTCAGCTTAACTTCGCTTCGAAAGTTGACCGAGGATGGGGTCGAATTTCAATCTCACATTGACGGATCAAAGCAGTATCTTTCGCCGGAGCGATCGATGGAGATTCAAGCAGCGCTGGGGTCGGATATCGTAATGGCCTTCGACGAATGCACACCGTTTCCTGCGACGCGCGATGAAGCTCTTGCGTCGCTGGAACTGACTCAGCGCTGGGCGAAACGGTCCAATCAGCGGCTAAGCGAACTACACGGCGTTTCCGGAGCCGCCGAGAACGCCGGAATTAGAATTGTGAATCAGTCACAGGCGTTATTCGGGATCAATCAGGGGAGTACTTTTCTGGACCTTCGCGAACGGAGCTTGGAGGGACTGGTTGAGATCGGGTTCGACGGATACGCGATTGGAGGGCTCTCGGTTGGTGAAGAGAAGGGCGCGATGTTTGAAGTCGTTTCGCATATCACCCCGTTGATGCCCGAGGAGCACCCTCGCTACCTGATGGGAGTTGGGACTCCTGAGGACATTGTGGAGGCGGTGGCTCTCGGAGTAGATATGTTCGACTGCGTGATGCCGACCCGCAACGCAAGGAACGGGCAGCTCTTCACGAGCCGTGGCAAACTGAACATCAAGAACTCACGATATCGAGACGACCACCATCCCATCGATGACCGCTGCGGGTGCGCAGTTTGCACCCGATATTCGAGAGCTTACGTCAGGCATTTATATATGAGCGGAGAGATACTCGGTTCGGTCTTGACCTCACTACACAACGTTAGCTTCTACCTTGACATGATGGGTATGATGAGGCAAGCTATCACGCTTGGCACTTTTAAAGAATTTAGTGATTCTTTTCTGAGCGGACTAGCACGCGGACAGGACTGATCCTCACCAAGGATTTCGGACCGCAGCCCCCGCGGGCGGAACCTCCCACTGGAAGTGCCAAACACGTATCCATGAACATACAAACGAATCTCCTTTCTTTGGCTTTCCTCCAGGGAGGAGGAAGCGCTACGGGCGGTTTGGTAGGCTTGCTGCCATTCATTCTTATCTTCGTCATCTTTTATTTCCTGTTAATCAGACCGCAGCAAAGAAAACAGCGGCTGGCGCAGCAGGAACGAGATGCGATGCTGAAGTCGTTAAAGTCCGGGGACAAGGTCGTCACGACCGGCGGAATCTACGGGACGATCGTCGCAGTGCGGGATAAGGACGACACAGTACAGCTGCGGATCGCCCAATCGGTTTCGGTTGAAGCGGAACGGAGCGCGATCGCCAAATTGCAGCCGTCCGACAAGGAAGTCGAAGCGGTCAAGTGAAGCTCCAGTAAAGCTTTTTCTTGCAATTAATTGCCGGCGAAAGCTGTTATTCAAAAGAAGGATTTTCCAGGTGACGCAGTATGAAAAGCAAGATTAGAAACAGAATCTTAATTATCCTGGTAGTGACGATTGCCGGTCTGGTGATCGTGTTTCGCCCGCACCACAAGCCTACCGCCAGGGATTTCACCAGCTGGTCGCAAATCAAGCAGAACCTTTCGGAGAACATTAAGCTGGGTCTCGACCTTCGCGGCGGCAGTCATCTTGTCTTGCAAGTGCAGACCAACGAGGTAATCCAGAAGGTTACCGAGCGAAATGCCGAAGTGGCGCGCGCAAAGCTTCAGGAAAAGAACCTGCCATTCAACACTGTCGACGGCAAAACACCCGGCAAGGTGGTCGTGGAAGTTCCGGACACCACCAAGAACTCAGATATTGTACGGGAATTGGAGAACGATCTGGGAGTTGATTGGACAGTCAACGAGAGAGGCAACACAGTAGTCGCCGAGCTTTCCGAGACCAAGCAGAATGAGTTGCGCGAAAAGGCCACCGAACAAGCAAAGGCGATCATCGAGAACCGGGTCAACGCGTTCGGAGTCACCGAGCCTACGATTCAGCGACAGGGCGGCGAGGGAACTTACCAGATCGTCATTCAAATGCCGGGGATCGATGACCCCGACCGGGTCAAGAACACGCTAAACGCCGATTCGAATCTGGAGCTGAAACTTGTAGCAAAGGGGACCCAGATTCCCTACCCTACAAAAGAACAGGCTGAAACCACCGCGAAGACCACTCCGCCGGGTAACGACCCTTACAGCAGTGAATACGAAGTCATCTTTTACCGCGAGCGTTCAGAAGCTGGTGGCCCCGCCCAGGAAGGATGGGTTGTGGTCGGTAAGAGCCCAGTGATCACCGGGCTCGATATACGAGACGCCTCTGCCGCATCATCGCAATACGGCGGAGCGTCTTACGAGATCGATTTCTCGCTCCTGCCGGAGGGTGCAAGGCGTTTCGCGGACGCCACCGGAAAGCATGTCGGTGATAAGCTGGCTATCATCCTAAACAACGAAATAAAATCGGCGCCGAATATCAACAGCCAGATCAATGATCGCGGTCAGATAACAGGAAGCTTTACAAAGAAAGCGGCCGAGGACCTCGCGTTGATACTTCGGTCCGGAGCGCTGCCGGCAAAGGCAGTGTATCTTGAAGAACGAACGGTTGGTCCATCTCTTGGCGCTGATTCGGTACGGCAAGGGGTGACCGCATCCGTTGCCGGGCTGCTCGCGGTTGTTCTTTTCATGCTTTATTACTATCGGGGCGCGGGCGTGAATGCGGTGCTGGCGCTGGTGCTCAACCTGGTGTTGCTGGTTGCGGCACTGGTGATGTTTGAGGCGACTCTGACTCTTCCAGGAATTGCCGGAGTCATATTGACGATCGGCATGGCCGTCGACTCGAACGTACTGATCTTTGAGCGCATACGCGAAGAGATTCGTAACGGTAAGGTGGTCGCTTCGGCGGTTGAGAACGGTTTTAAGAAGGCGTTTCTGACGATCATCGACACCCACGTTACAACGATTGTTTCGGCGGTTTTCCTGTTCGTCTTCGGCACTGGTCCGATACGCGGGTTTGCAGTCACCTTGGTTGTCGGCCTGCTCGCGAACTTATTCACCGCAATATTCGTCTCCAGAACGATTTTCATGTGGCATCTTAACCGCAGCGCTCGGGTGGAGACTTTGAGCATCTAGAAGTACCATGACTTTAGTCTGTGTGGCTCGAGCCGGGGCGACGGACTAAAGGCTATGATACATAACAGGTAATTATGGTAGAGCTATTCAGAGATCCTAAGATCGATTGGATCAACGCAAAGAAGTTTTTTATCGGAATCACGATCTTCCTGTTGTTATTGGGAGCGGCTGCGGTACAGATTCGCGGGTTCAATCTGGGCGTCGATTTCACCGGCGGAACGATGATGACGGTGCGATTCCGAGAGGTGCGCACTCTTGACAGGATTCGGGCGGCGCTAAACGAGTCGAATATTGACACGTCGAAGGTGACGCTGCAGCCGGTAACCAGCCGGCCAAACGAGTTGATCATCCACTCGCCGCAGCTTGGCGTCGGGACAGAGGCTGATCGCCGGGTAGACGAGGATAAAAGAGCAATTATTGGTGCGTTGCAGCGTCTCAACCCGGCCGGAGATGTTGGGGCCGGCAAAATCAACGTAAACAGTATTGATGCAGCGGGCATCGAAGCCGAGCTAAGACAGGTAGATCCGCTTCAAATCAAAGCGGAATACTTCCCCAGCGAACATCCTTATCGGCAAGTAGGTGATCAGATCATCTCCTTCCGCAACGGCCCGAACAAAGGCTTCTTACAGGACATCAATGCATTGCAGTCCCTCACCTTTACGGTTGAGGGCTATCCCAGCTTCGATCAGAACCAGGTTAAGGCGGTAATCTTCGAACGATTCTATGCGGGCAAGATCGACTTGAACCTTGCTGGTGGTGGAGAGATCGAGGAGTCGCTGGGCCGCATCGATCTGCTGGGAGTGGGAGCAGGTTCCGAGGTCTATTCAAAAGCCGCTAAGGCTATTACGGATTACCGGCGAAACAGCAGTGGAGTCATAACCGACATCGGCCTTATTCAAACTCAGGACGTGTCGGCGGAGCTGCTCGACAAAATGAAAACCTACTTCACCGAGGGAACCTTCGCGGTGGTTTCGGCTGATGTGGTTGGAGCAGTCGTCGGGAAGGACCTTCGAAACCGGGCAATCTACGTAACGCTTGCTGCGCTGGCAGGAATGCTGGTGTACATCGCGTTTCGATTCGAGTGGATCTACGGTGTTGCGGCTGTCCTGGCGGTGTTTCACGATGTGATGGTCACTCTGGGGGTCTTCGCGTTATTCCAATGGGAGATCAATCTGACCGTTATCGCCGCGCTGCTCACGCTGGTCGGGTACTCGATGAATGACACCATAGTAATATTCGACCGCATACGCGAGAACAGCAGGCTGCGTAGAAAGGATAGCCTCGTCCAGCTTGCAAATGATGCTATAAATCAGACGCTTTCGCGAACGGTTATTACGTCCGGCCTGACCTTCCTTTCAGTCGTCGCAATAGTGCTGTTTGGGGGCGAGGTTTTGAGGGGTTTTGCGCTGGCGCTGACGATCGGAATAATCGTCGGCTGTTATTCTACAATCGCCGTCGCCAGCCCGGTGATGCTCTGGTGGGAGTACATGACCGGGGGCAAAAGAGGTCGAGGCAGGCCGGTAGAATCAACAGCCCGAGCGGCTGAGCGGACCCTGGCTAAGGCCTAGTGTTCGCAGGTCGCGGGAACAAATTAGAAACCCGTGGTGTCTAATTGCCTGTGAGTTTGAAAACTTCTTGACTAGATGGGAAGGCGAGTGTAGACTCAGCCGGTTTTCAGCCTGACTACAGCACAATAGCGTTACGGATAATCGGCGTTTCTTGCTTTACCCGTTTCTCCAAAGAGACGGTGGCGACTCACGTGGGCAGTTCTGCTGCGAAGCGTGTCAATCATTGAGTCACATTCATGTCAGCGCCGGTTGAACGCTTCTCCGACCCATCGCATTAACCGGAGGTTAGTCAAATGTTCGATCAACTAGTAACGTCATCGGCAGTTAAAAGCCGATCAAACCGGTGGATTTACTTCTCCGTAACCGGTGCGGTATGGGTAGCGGTTTTGACGGCGGTAATCGTATGGGGAATCGTGGCCTACGATGCCAAACTCAATGAGCAATTCAACCTTCTGACGCTGCTCTCGCCGCCGCCACCCCCGCCACCTCCACCTCCGCCGCCGCCAGCAGCGGCTCCGGTCAAGGTAGTTAAGCAGGACGCGCCGGTCGGATTCGTTTCGGCGAAGGAACCACCCAAAGACATCAAGCCACCGTCACCAAAGCCGCCGGTTTTTGTGAGCGCCTCATCGGGCGTTGAAGGTGGACAACCGGGCGGCGTGCCCGGCGGGGTGCCGGGTGGCGTACCCGGTGGCGTCCCGGGCGGCATTGGTCCGACGGGTCCCGCGGAACCTCCTCCTCCTCCTCCCGAACCAGAGAAGAAGGTCGAGCCGCCTAAGATCATTCGCAAGTCTGGGGGCGTGTTTCAAGGATCGGCTACCAGGCGCGTTGAACCGACCTATCCGCCGCTGGCAAAAGCCGCGCGGGTAAACGGGTCGGTAGTGGTCGAAGTGACTGTCGACGAAGGGGGCAGCGTTATTTCTGCTCGAGCTATTTCGGGCCATCCGCTTCTTAAGGACGCGGCTGTGAATGCAGCTAGAGGCTGGAAGTTTAGCCCGACTATGTTGACAGGAGTGCCGGTGAAGGTCATTGGCACGATCACGTTCAACTTTAACCTGTGAGCGCGTGGGTCTGAGGCGGCGAAGAACTCGCCGCCTCGCCGTACAACTTATCTAATTTGACTTTGGAGGGTTTCTACCAATGCTACTTCTTCTATCGAACATATGGCTGGCGGGCAACAAGCTCGCTTTTTTCTTGCTCCAAGAAGCAGCCGCCGCTGATAAGGGCGCCGCTAGCGGAACCGAGGATTTCTCGCTATGGGGCATGATCCAGAAGATGCAATGGCCCGCGCTGGTCGTGGCAATCGTGCTGGCTATCATGAGCATGTATTCGATTGCCGTGATGGTCGAGCGCTGGCTGACGTTTAACGCAGCGCGAAACCAGTCGCGGCAGTTCGCTCCAAAGGTAGCCGCCGCGCTTCGTGACAACCGCATCGACGAAGCGATCGCGATCTCCGATCGGCATAAGAAGTCGCATCTGGCGATGGTCGTCAATGCCGGGCTTCAGGAATTTCAAGCGCATCAGGCCGGGGCAGATATTTCGGGCACAACGATGGACGCGGCACGGCGAGCGCTCCAACGTTCAACCGCCCTGAAGACCGCGGAGTTGAAGCGAGGTCTCTCCGGGCTGGCAACGATCGGCTCAACGGCGCCTTTCGTTGGATTGCTTGGCACAGTCATCGGGATCATCGGCGCGTTCCAGGGAATGAAGGCCGCTGAGGGCACCGGCATCGCGGCGGTCGCCGGAGGCATTTCCGAAGCGCTGATCGAAACGGCTTTCGGTCTGCTGGTGGCCATCCCGGCGGTGTGGGCATTCAACATCTTTACCAACAAAGTCGAGGCATTCACGATCGAGATGGACAACTCGTCGTCGGAGCTCATCGACTACTTTATCAAACGACGCGAGCTCAAGTGAGGTAACGCTATGGGAATGGCAGTAGGCAGCGGTGAAGGCGGCTACGTCGCTGATATCAACGTCACACCGATGGTGGACGTGATGCTCGTGTTGTTGATCATCTTCATGGTCATCGCTCCAATGTTGCAGAGTGGCGTCAGCGTCGCATTGCCGAAGTCGAAGTATCCGGAACCCGACCCGAATATCATTAAGGACACATCGGCGGTGGTCGCGATACCAAACGACGGTGAATTCTACATCGGCCGCGATAAGGTCGCGCAGGCGGACATCCCGGCGAGGATCCGAACGATTCTCAAGGACAAACCCGCGCCCGACCAGGTCGTTTACATCAAGAGCGGCAAGCTCGTGAAGTACGGGACCGTCGTGTCGATAATCGACGCCATTCGAGACGCGGGGTTTGACCGGATAGGACTTGTAGCTGAGAAAGAGAAAACCGGTCCAGGTGCGGGCGACACCCAATAACAGGATCGCCCGTAGCGAGTAGCATTGGATGCGGGCGCTCGTTGTGAGCGCCCGCCGGATTAATCCTCAAACACAAGGAGGATGCTGCTCTAAACAAAAGGCAGCGTAACAACTATGGCACACGGAGAAGTTGACGAAGGCGTCCATCATTCGAAGGGGTTGGGACTTGCTCCCCCGAACATCAACGTTACGCCGTTGATTGACGTTTTGCTGGTGCTGCTGATCATCTTCATGGTCATCCAGCCACAGAAAGAAGCGAAATTCGAATCTCAGATCCCGCAGAAGCCGCAGGACACCAAGGATTCGGTTGTGCCGCCATCGGATTTGTTGATGGTTGACGTCAAGATGCAGGGCGCCGGTCTCGAGCAGCAGGTCGAGCTGAACAGCAAACCGATGACCCTGATGGAGCTACAGACTACCCTCAAGGAACTCCTGGAACAGCGGCCAGATAAAACCGTGTTCATCAAGGCGCCGAAGGACAAACAGTACGGCGATATTGTTTCTGTCATCGACGCAGTGAAGGGAGCGGGAGCACAACCTATCGGGCTTCAGATAGACTATTTGAATTAGGTTTCGCCCCGATAGCCGGAAAAACGGGGAATCAAGAACCGGAGGTACCCGTCTTGAACATCAAAAAGAACCTTGCCTTTCTAATATTGTTGGCGGTTGCGCTGACGACTCCAGGCTGTGGCGTGGTCAACAGCCTGCGCGCGAAGAACAGCCTTAACGACGGCGTTCGCGAGTTCAACAAGGGAAAGTATCAACTCGCGGAGGAGAAATTTGCGCGGTCTCTCGAACTCAATCCTGACCTGACCAACGCCCAGCTATTCTATGCCCGTGCGCTAAATGCTCAGTTTGACCAAAGCCTGACCGACGACCTTGGCAAGAGAACCATCGACGCTTACGACGATATCATCAGCAAGAATCAGGATAAGCCCGATGCCGTCGATCAAGCTCTGGCTTTTAAAGCGAACATCTACAATCAGCTTACGCGAGCAAACCCCGAGAAGGCGGATGAATACAGGGCGAAGCAGCGCGAGACTCTCGAAAAGAGGGCGACTTTGCCTTCGGCAACGGCTAAGACAAAAGCTGACGTGTACTACACCCTCGGTGTTGGATACTGGCAGGAATCCTATGATCTGAACGCCAGCTACGTGTCACACAACAAACCGATCCCGCAGAGTGTCCTCGACAAGATGCCGCCGCTTGCTGAGAAAGCGCTCAAATATCTGGATCTGGCTATCTCGGTAGACCAGCAATATGCCAACGCCTGGTTCTATAAGAAGCTCGTCTACATTGAAAAGATGAAGTTCTCGCCTAAAGAGCAGAACGAGCTAAAGGCACTGGCGATGCAGATGCAAGACAAGTACATGGCGATGCAAAAGGCTCAGCAGCAGCAAGCTGCCACCGAAGCGCCGGCAGCGCCCGCGAAATGAAGTAGCTTCCCTCCTGTGCTAGAATTCAGGTGACACCCTTCGAAGGGTGATCACCTTTTTCTTTTTTTAGGCACATTCCGGTCTTGCAATCAGCGATGATTCGGTTCGAAACCATAATAGAGAAGCTCCGGAAGAACCATCCCGACGCAGATGAAGAACTTCTGCGCCGGGCGTACCTGTTCTCGGCGCGCCAACACCGCGGGCAGACCCGGCAGTCGGGCGAGCCCTATCTTGTCCACCCTCTGGAAGTCGCAAATATTCTAGTCGATCTGAACCTCGATCCAATTTGCGTGGCGACCGGATTACTGCACGACATAGTGGAGGATACGGAGACGTCCGCAGAGGAGATTGAAGAATACTTCGGCCCGGAAATCGCTCACCTGGTGGACGGGCTTACAAAAATATCGAAACTCGATCACGCATCAACCGAAGAGCGTCAGGCGCTCAATATGCGCAAGATGCTTCTGGCTATGGTGGACGATGTTCGGGTGGTGCTGGTCAAGCTCGCCGATCGTCTCCACAATATGCGCACGCTTGAATACCTTCCGGGCGAAAAGCGGCGTCGCATCGCGCAGGAAACCCTCGACGTCTACGCTCCGATCGCCCATCGCCTTGGTATGGCGCGCGTCCGCGGCGAGCTCGAAGATCTGGCATTCAAACACCTCGAGCCGGAGGAATATCAAAAACTCAAAGAACTCGTGGAGAGCCGCCGCTCACGGTTGGAAGCTTTTCTCGAGGAAGTTAAACAGCGGATCCTCGACATGATGGGGGCCTCGGGTATACAGATCGTTTATATCGAGGGTCGAATAAAGAGGTTATTTTCGATTTATCAAAAGCTTCGAAGGCAGCAGATAACGATCGATCAGGTCTACGATCTTGTCGCTATACGAATAATCACCGAATCCGTCAGAGATTGTTATGCAGCGCTTGGAGTGATCCACACCGCATGGAAGCCTATTCCTGGTCGCTTCAAGGATTGGATAGCAATACCCCGGGAGAATTTCTATCAGTCCCTGCATACATCCGTAGTGGGCGAAGGCGGTCAGTCGTTCGAAGTACAAATCCGTACCCGCGAGATGCAATCGATCGCAGAAGAAGGCATCGCCGCGCACTGGAAGTACAAAGAAGGGCGGAGAGGCACGCATACCGACGAAGATGAAGCGTTCGTATGGCTAAAGCGGCTGGTCGAGTGGCAACAAGAGGTAAAGGATTCACGAGAGTTTCTCGATTCCTTAAAACTGGATCTGTATCCGAAAGAGGTCTACTGCTTTACACCTAAGGGTAAAGTCATCGAACTGCCGCGCGGGGCAACCCCCGTCGACTTTGCCTTCATGATTCACACCCAAGTGGGTCTCACTTGCAACGGGGCGAAGGTAAATAGCCGAATTGTTCCGCTCAAATATCAGCTCCGCAACGGAGACGTCGTCGAGATAATGACAACTCCCTCCGCGCACCCGTCCCGCGACTGGATGAACTTCGCCAAGACATCGCGCGCTCGCGCCAAAATCCGTCACTACCTCGCCGAAAGCGAGCGTTCGACGGCGGTCGAGCTTGGGAAGAAGTTATTCGAGAAGGAAGCCGATCGGTTCCGCCTAAACACAAAGAAGATCCTGTCGAACGGCGATTTTGACCGCATTGCCGCCGACTACGGTGTTGCCCGAGCGGAGGATCTGCTCGCCGCAATCGGATACGGAAAGGTGCTTCCCCGCAATGTTATCGCCAAGCTGCTGCCACCTGATCGCGTAGGAGAGATCGAACAAGACAAACGACCGACGCTAAAGCAGGTGGTCAAACGCGCGCTGGGGATGCAGGACCGCATAGTCGTCAAAGGAATTGACGACGTAATGGTGTATCGCGCCCGGTGCTGCAATCCTATTCGCGGCGAGGACATTATCGGATACATAACCCGCGGTAAGGGCGTGGCGGTTCATTCGAATCGCTGCCCAAACATGCCCGGCTTGCTGGTGAATCCGGAGCGCCTCATCGACGTCGAATGGATGAAGGCGGACGCCAAACACGAATCGGCTTACCCGGTGACGATGAAGCTTGTGACCGAAGATCGCCCGGGGATGGTAGCCGACGTGACCCAGGCGATCGCAGGGGTGGGAACAAATATTCGTGACATACGAGCGTCGCTGGATGACGACGGGCGCGGTCAACTCGTTCTAACGGCGGAGATCTTCGATCTCAAACATTTGGAGCGGATCATCGGCGCACTCAAATCAGTCCGCGGCGTGATGGATGTTGAGCGATCAACCGGTGAGCCTGTGCAGGTGTCATGATGCTCGACACGATTTTTTGAGGTAGCGATCAACCTGGTCTGACCCGCAACCGCGGCGCGACGGCTCAAGTCAACGACCCAAGTTTGCGGCTTGCGACGAGCCCGCGGTTCGTTTCGATTCGTGGAAGCAATTGGCTTATAACCGCTGATTCTGCGCCGTAGACAACAGCGCAACTCATCTGAGATAATCCTGAGTTTCAATCACCCGGATAATTCCCAACAGTGGGGTCAAGCACACGTGAGAGACCGCATCCAGACTGACAATGCGCCTAAGGCAATCGGGCCTTATTCGCAGGCAATCAAGGCAAACGGTGTTGTGTATGCGTCGGGCCAGATTCCGCTGGATCCCAAGACGATGCAAATAGTCGAAGGCGGAATACGCGAACAGACTGAACGAGTGATGAACAATCTGCGCGCGGTGCTGGAAGCCGCGGGCAGCTCGTTGGATCGAGTTGTAAAGACCACCGTGTTTTTGGCGGATCTGGGTGATTTTACCGAAATGAACGAGGTCTACGGTCGTTTCTTTGGAGAGATACCACCGGCCAGGTCAACGGTTCAGGTTTCGCGGTTGCCCCGCGACGTGCGGATAGAGATCGATGTAATCGCTTTGGCGGGGTAGCAAGTGAGGGAGTTGGGATTTAAGTTAGGCTTTTGGATTGAATGACTTACGTTGCAACCCAAAAGCCCAAATCAAATCCAACCGTGGCTAAGCGGCTTTCACGACCTTGCCCGCTTTCAGGCAACGGGTGCACACCCGAATGCGTTGCGCGCGGCCACTGACTAGCGCGCGGACCGGTTGCAGGTTTGGATTGAAGCGGCGGTTGGTGCGGTTATTGGCGTGGCTGACTCGGTGACCAAACTGAGGACCCTTGCCGCAGACTTCGCAGCGTTTCGACATTGTTACGTACCTCCGATGAGAATCTGGCTATGAAAGCAAAGCGACAGTTTAGCACGGGCAGAGCATCGCTCGTCAAACCATTTAGTCTTACAAGCTTCAGTTTGGCGCAAGCACCGGAATGGTTTGCATTCCCCACTCAACGACAAGCTCGAAGTTTGTCGGACTCTTAAATAAGGAGTATCACTGTGTTTCGTTACCTCAAACCTCTCAGTTTAGTTCTTTGCGCTGCGCTGCTGGCGGCCTGCAAGGACAGTTCAGGCAACTCGACCCTCGAGGTCGCGGCGAAAGTCGGCTCGCGCGATATCACCTTGAAACAGGTCGACAGCACTATCAAGCAGCAACTGGATGCGAGCGGCCCCGGCGCAACTATGACCTCGGCCGAGTTGGTTGCCGCCCGGTTGAGCGTTCTCGACAACCTGATTCAGGAAGAGGCTCTCTTCCAAAAAGCCCAAAAAGAGAACCTGGGCCCCGACGACACAAAGGTGAATCAGGAAGTTCAGAAGCGGAAGCAAGATGCCGCGTTGACCGAAGAGCAGTATCAGAACCAGATTAAGGAAGCCGGGTTCACCGAGCAGGATGTAAAGGACAAGGTTCGCCGCGAACTGGCCATCAACGCTCTCAGGGAACGAGAGCGAACCAGGGTCAGCGCGCCTACCGACTCCGAGATCGAGAAGTATTACAATGATCGCAAATCTGAGTTTGTCGCTCAGCGCGGCACCGACATCTCGATGATCGTAGTCAGCCCCGCCAACAACGGAGGGGAAGCCGGCGCCGAACAAAAGATAAGGGCTGTCTATGAGCAGCTTCGCTCGGGTGCGGACTTCGCAACCGTCGCCGCACAGAAATCCGAGGATCAGGCTTCGGCGCTTCGCGGAGGCAGCCTGGGCTTTGCCTCAGAAGCTCAGCTCAGACAGACATTCCCCAGTCGTCCGGATATGCCTGAAAAACTGATGTCGCTGAACGTCGGCCAGTACACAGAGCCGGTTAAAGACAACCTGTCCGGCGCATGGTACATCTTCAAGCTGAACCGAAAACAGGAACAGCCGGAGAACCTCACTCTCGACCGTGTTCGATCGGACATCATAAACGCGATCACACAACAACGTCAGCAGGTGCTGCTAAACGCGCTCGTGTTGGTAACGCTGTCGGAGAGCTCGATAAAGAACTATCTGGCTGAAAGAATCGTTCAAAACCCGCAGTCGATCGTCGAAATGCGCCCGTCTCAGTTGTTGGAACAGTCATCCAAGCAACAGCAGCAACCACAACCGCGCATTGAGAATGAGAATCGCGCCGCGCCCGCGGCGAGCGCTAATCGTCCCGCCTCGTCAAACGCGAACAAACCCGCGGGCAATAGCAACACACGGTAGGAGAGCGGCAGGCCGAGCAGAGGGGCTGAGGAGATGAGGAGCAGAGGAGCATAGGAGCTGAGGAACTGAGAAGCGTGCGGTAGAGACGAACCATCTGCTTCTCAGCTCCTCAGCACCTCTTCACCTCTGCTCCTCCCCTCCTCTGCTCCTCCACCTCTCTGCTCCTCAACTCCTTTGCTCCTCTGCCCTCCGCTGTTCAGGTATCTGCAAGAATGCTATTCAGGCTCGACGAAGTTTATAAAGCATACGCGGCCACCGAAGTTCTGCGTGGAGTCACTTTCCAAATAAACCCTGGGGAGCGTGTGGGGCTAGTCGGCCGCAACGGCGCCGGTAAGACTACAATCTTCCGCCTTGTCACCAGGCAGGAGGAAACGGACCGAGGTGAAGTCGTCCTGCTTCGAGGCCTGCGCATAGGCTTGCTCGAACAACAACCAACCTTTCAAGTCGAGCACACGGTGCGCGAAGAGGCGCTGAATGTGTTTACTCAGATTCGCGCGATGGAAGCTGAGATCACCCGCCTCGAACACGAAATGGCGGAGACGACCGGCGAAGCGCTCGACGAGGCGATGCATTCCTACAGCGACCTGCGACACGCGTACGAGTTTGCAGGGGGGTTCAGCTATCACGCTCGCGCCGAAGCCGTTCTGGCGGGGCTTGGGTTCAGCGAGTTGGATCTGGACAAATCAGCCGAACAACTCAGCGGGGGCCAGAAAGCAAGACTCGCACTGGCAAAACTGCTTCTATCCGAGCCGGATGTTCTGCTGCTCGATGAGCCCACCAATCACCTTGATGTCGACGCCGTCGAGTGGCTGGAAGACTTTCTCTCCGAATACAAATCGGCGTTCGTAATCATCTCGCACGATCGCTTTTTGCTGGATCGCACAGCAAACAAAATAATCGAGGTGGACAACGGCGGGGCGACGGTCTACCCCGGCAACTACAGCGCATATATAAAACAACGCGAGGAAAGACGGCTGGTTCAGGCCCGCGAGTACGAAGAGCAGCGAGAGCTGATAGCCCGCACGGAAGACTTCATACGACGCAACATCGCCGGGCAGAAAACCAAACAGGCAAAGTCCCGCCGCAAGATGCTCGAGCGCATCGACCGGGTCGAGGCGGTTCGCGATGAACGAGTCGGCGACTTCCGGCTCCAAGGCGTTGCCCGGGCCGGCGACAACGTGCTTTCAGTGACCGATGTATCTATCGGCTACAACAGGTCCGTGCTCGCCAGCGGGATAACTTTTCTTTTGAGGCGAGGTGAACGACTCGGAATAATCGGGCCCAACGGATCAGGCAAGACAACTTTTTTGAAAACAGTCCTGGACAAGCTGCAACCGCTCGGCGGAGGCCTCACCTGGGGCGCAAATGTGAACATCGAGTACTTCGATCAGGAACTCTCCTCACTCGATCTTACGTCGACGGTTATCGAGGAAATCGGCGCCGTAGCCCCACGCGCGGCCCCGGGTGAGTTGCGCAGCTATCTGGCGAAGTTCTTGTTTACAGGCGACGACATACTCAAATCGGTGAGCGCGCTATCTGGCGGCGAGCAGAGCCGGCTAGCTCTTGCAAAACTGATATATAGCCGAGCCAATGTCCTTGTTATGGACGAGCCGACTAACCACCTGGACATACCATCGCGCGAGGCTCTCGAACGGGCGCTTGCTGAGTTTCCCGGTACCATCATCACCGTGTCCCACGACCGCTATTTCCTCGACAAGCTCGCGACCGAGATATTGTATTTCGAAGGCGGCGCCGCCACTTATCACACCGGTAGCTATTCGGACTTCTATGCCGTCCACCATCTCAAGCAAGTGGTGAAAGCGGAACCTACGGAGAAGAAACGCTCCAGCCCAGCCGCCGCGAAGGCTCGCACGACTGCCCCTGCCAAGGAGCGACGCCGGCCGGCCGAAGAGATCGAGCAAGAAATAAGAACCTTGGAGGATGAATTGGAGGAGCTTTCGCAGAAGCTCGCAAACGCCTCGTCTGACTGGCGCCCGGAGCAATACGCCGAAATCGGCAAACGCCAGGAAGCAATTACCTCTCTTTTGGAGGGACTTTACCGCGAATGGCAGCTAGCCTCCTCGACCTAGTCTACCGATTCTCAAATAAATTCCTGCATAAGACCATCGAAGCTTTGCCGATCGATACCAAGTTTCTGATGCACCAGAGGGCCTTGCTTGAAGGCAGGCTCGCTGTCCTCATACGTTGGCTGCTCGTCTTGATAAAACAGACCTATGGGAATCCGGTCGCCCCATTCAAACGACCTCTGCACCGCCACTTCGGCGTTTGAGGTATCGTAGCTCTCCTGGTCCTCAAGCTTGTAGACCCGTTCCTTGAACCACGGATAGGTGTTCAGCTTATTGTAAGTGACACACGGGCTGAAAACGTCGATCAATGAAAATCCTTTGTGCGCGATGCCTCCGGCAATCAAGCTGGCCATGTGTTCTGGCACGCCTGAGAATCCTCGGGCAACATACGTCGCACCCGAAACCAGAGCAAGAGCAATCGGATTAATTGGCATCTCGACGTTCCCACGCGGCGTGGATTTGGTGCGCATATCCTTCATCGTGGTCGGAGAAGCCTGTCCGGTGGTCAGCCCATAGATCTGGTTGTTCATCACAATGTAAGTAATGTCGATGTTGCGCCTCATCGCATGGATGAAATGGCCGATCCCGATACCATAGCCGTCCCCATCCCCGCCGGTAATGACCACGTTCAGGTCGTGATTCGCCAGCTTGATCCCCTCGGCCACAGCAACCGCGCGACCATGCAGACTATGAACGCCATAGGTGTGAATAAAGCCAGGCAGATTCGACGAACAACCGATTCCTGAAACGACGATCAAATCTTTTGGCTTTATTCCAAGTTTTCCGGCCGCGACCTTTAGAGCTTTCAAAACACCAAAGTCCCCACAGCCCGGACACCAGTCAGGATCAACTTGCCCTTCATACGATTGAATCGGTAGCTCGATAACCGTTGCCATAAGTCCTCCTGTTGCGAACGAATGAATTCGTTACTACGAGCCGCAGACTAAAGTCTACGCTACGGGCTTCCACAAATAAGTTGAGCCGGTTTCAACTCCGACCAAAAGCTGGCCCCGTGTGTCGCCGGAATCGCGCGACACGATCTCAATATCCCACACCGCTTCATCAAAACCATTGCCGTCACGTTGGCTGATCTTCCCCGGACGAAGCGTCTCGGTCAGGCGGCTGCGGATGTAGTGGTAAGCCATCTCGCGAGCTTCATCGATGGTCACATCTCTGCTTCGATCTCTGCCCTCGAGAATCGCCTTCACCTCCTGGAGGATTTGGCGCGGCTCGAACGGCTCGCAATCGTACTTGAGAATGTGATGGTCTACCGTGATGCCAGTTTCCGCCCTGAGATGGCGGGCGAACTGTCCAGTGTAATTTGCTTCAATGCAAATTGTTTTCTTGCAGCCTCGAAGAATCTGCGCAATCTCGCCTGAATGAAACGGGGTCAGGTACTTTATTTGAAGCTGGTTCGCGACAATACCCTCGGCGGCAAGCTGGACAATTGCTTCGCCGATAACGCCTTTTGTAGAACCCCAGCCGATCAGGGTGGCGTCAGCCTGCGATGGCCCTTCAAGCACCGGGGCGGGCATGTCCCGCAATACTCCGTCAAGCTTGCGCATTCGCTTCTCTTGAGACTTTCGCCGAACCGCGGACGTTGTGAAAATGTCGCTGATCAGGATTCCTTCCTCATCGTGATCGTCGGTGGCGGCGACGTAGATAGTTCCTTCGGTTCCTGGCAACGCTCGCGGCGATACCCCGGATTTTGTAAACGCAAATCGTTTATAGGTTCCGTTGGACTCGGGCCAGGCGCTCACGATCTCGCCGCGATCGATCGGGACGTCGCTGGTTAGTGCATCCGGCTCAATCGTCTCAGGGTGTTCTGACACAAGCAGATCGCTGATGATCGTCACCGGCATTTGGTACTTCTCCGCAAGATTAAAAGCCTCAACCGCGGAGTAGAAGCAATCGGTCGTGTCGGTCGGCGCGATGATCGCTCGAGGATAATCACCCTGCGATGCGCCGAACACTTGATTTAAATCAGCCTGCTCGGTCTTGGTCGGGACTCCTGTCGATGGCCCGCCTCGTTGAACTTCTACGATTACTACCGGAGCTTCAATCATCCCTGCCATGCCGATGGCCTCGGTCATCAATGCGAAGCCTCCGCCGGATGTTCCGCACATAGCTCTTACACCGGCGTGACCGGCGCCGATCGCCATGTTCGCGACCGCGAGTTCATCTTCGCACTGCTTTACAACCACTCCGCACCGCTCGCCGTGCGAAGCCATCCAATGAAGAATCGAAGACGCCGGAGTCATCGGATAAGCCGAGTAGAACTTGCACCCTGCGGCTACGGCTCCCAGCGCGATAAGCTCATTGCCGGTAACGAACGGCCTGCGGATCCGAGTGAAGTTCCACTCATAACCGAGCGGCACAAACGTGTCTCTAGCGTAGTCGAAACCAGCCCGGGCAATCCCTGCATTTTGATCGATGACTGCTTGCCCCTTGTGTTTGAAGGTATCCTCGAGCACTCCGACATTGGTATCGAAATCAAGCCCGGCCAAAAACATCAGGGCTCCCAGCGCAACTGTGTTCTGCATGACCGGCTGCACTTTTCCGAATGGTTTTGTCAGCGAGCCAATCGGCAGCGGAACCGACAACACGTTGTCCCTCAGCAACTCCTGATCAAGTTTTAACTTATCCGAGTTGTAGATGACCGCGCCGCCCGAGTTTACTTCCGGAGCGTGGCGTTCGATCGAGTCCTGGTTCAACGCGATGAGGACATTCAATCCATCTCCGTGTGAGTAGACCTTTTGGTCGGCAATGCGCACTCGCAGCCAGATGTGCCCGCCGCGAATCACCGATTGATAGCTGTTGTAGGCGTAGACGTAGAGCCCGAGCCGGCCGGCGGTTTTTGCAAGCGTGTCGCCGGACTTGTCGAGGCCATCCCCCGCGGCACCCGCGATTCCTACCGTTAACTCTCGCATGGCAGATTCCCTCCGAGGGTGGGGGTCGCAAGGCTTCAGCGGGTGTTGTTTGTGTGGAGGCTACAAACAACACAGACTAAGGTCTATGCTACCTCCGCTCTGTAATGTGGTCTTTACGGCGGGATTCTAGCACCGCGCCAAACGCGGAGAAAGATGTAATGAGAATCTTTTGCGGTCGAATCGAAAAGTCGCTGCCAGAGAACTTGCGCTGGATCGCTTTACCAGCGCAAGTTCACATTCTGACACGCATCCGGATTACTCCGGTTTTGTCCAGAACAGAAGGTTTGATCTCTTTTCGTTCGCGTTACGGACCTGCAATTGAACTGTTGCACCGTCCGGAATGCGCTTCGCGGCTTTCTTTGCATTCAGTATCTGAGATGGATTGATTTCCTCGTTTTTAGTTTTGAACGGCACGTCGTTTACCCTGAGCTGGGCGCCGGAGTCGAAACCCTGTCCGAACACGAGGAGATGTTTTCCGCTTATCAGTACCTGCAGCAGTACCGGACCATCCGGATTAGTGTTTGGATCGATCTTGGCGATAAGAATATCGCGCGCGCCCTGGTTCTCACGTACGAGCGGCGAAACAGTCAGAAAATCCGTTGAGCCGGTAACCCCTGTCACGTAAATCGAGCCGGTTCCATCCACGCCAACGCCTAGCGCGGTGTCTTCACCGCTGCCACCAAGATAGCTTGAGAATGTCACGGCGCCGTTCGGTCCGAGCTTCGCTACAAAAACATCACCGGCACCTCGCGAAGACGACAAGATGGCGTCAATCGTAGGAGTTCCAACTCCGGCGCTGCCGGCGATGACCGCATTGCCGCCTGAGTCGACCGCTATTGCGTTCCCGGACTCGTCACCAAGGTTTCCCCCAATGAAAGTCAAATATGAGATTGCTGACCCCGTTGCATTGAGTTTGGCGACAAAAGCGTCAGCCGTAGCCGTCGTAACCTTCGGCGTTCCCGATCCGGTAAAGCTTGGCGATTTCGTTCGACCCGTCACGTAGGCGTTCCCCGCCTGGTCGGCTCCCACCGCGAGCGCAAAATCGTCATCGGCTCCGCCGAGATAGGTTGCGTAGATAAAATTGGTGCCGGCCGGATTGAGTTTTGCCGCAAAGCCGTCTGAAGTTGAGGCTGGACCGTTTTTGGTGGTTCGCAGCGCATTGACTGTCGGGAAGTCAGTCGATTGCGTGTCACCGGCTATATAGACGTTCCCGGCCGCGTCGATGCTTATCCCCGACTTATCGCTTGCGTTCTCGACTGCGCCGCCGCCAAGAAAAGTGGAGTAAGCGAGCGCTTTCCCATCGGGCAGTACTTTGGAAATAAACGCGTCCGAATCGCCGCCCCCGTAGACGGGCTGGATCGCAGCAACGGTCGGGTAATCTTGAGACGACGTTCGGCCCGTAATGTACGCGTTGCCGAGTGTGTCAGCCGCGATGCCGATACCGGTTTCCTGACCGCTGCCACCGACGAGACTTGAATAGAAAAACTGATCGGCTGAGGGAGTCAGTTTTACGGCGAATGCGTCGCTGGGACCATTCATGGCCGAACCGACCGAGTTGAAAATCGGAAAATCCGCGGATTGCGTGCTCCCTCCTAGATAGAGGTTTCCTGCCGCGTCAACAGCAAGCCCGGTCGCAGTATCATTCTTGCTTCCGCCAAAATACGTATAGGCAAGCAGTAACCCGTTGAGCGCGAGTTTACCGATGAAGACATCAGAATTGGTAGGCGATGCCTGGCGAAGAAAATTTGACGAAAATGAATCGCCCATCACAAAAGCATTTCCGGCGCTGTCGGCAACAATACCCCTGCCAAAATCATCGGCCATCCCGCCGAGGTATGTCGAGTAGACAAGAATGGGATCGATGACCAGCGGTTGCGTTTTGTCATATTCCCCAATGTCGAAGCCGATGCTACCGTCGTCGAACTGATTAAACGCGGCGGCGACCACGGACCGCGAACCATTGCTTTCCTGATAAACAAACGGCCGCTCATGCTTGACTTCGCCTGCACGAGTCCTAAGGACCAAAGCGCCGTCCGAATTCACGCTCAAGTCATCGGCGCCCTCGAATCGCAGCCGTATCGCTCTGGGGTCAGCCCCGGGAGCAACAGTGAAATCGTATTCGAGCTCTCGCTCGTTACCGTAAAACACAAGATCAACACCGGCGTAGACCGAGGAATAAACAACGCTCGAGTATGTCTCTACACCTCGAATCCATTTATCGGGGTCGTTGCCGATAAAGTAGTTAGCCCGAGCTATCTGAGGTCCTTCCCCGGAGACAATCGGCGTGGATACCGCGCCTTCGAGTTTCATGCTGACAAGGGTCGGGGACTCTTCGGGGTTCAACGTCGAGGTGCGCGTCGCCGCTGCGGCATCAGGAGAAGGTCTTGGCGTTCGGAGCGAGAACACCGCCTCATCGGCTTTGAGCAAAAGAGCGAAGTCGCGGGCGCGACCTACAAATCTCACATCGGCCTCAGCTTGTCCTCGATTTATCTCAAAAATCAGCGGCAGACTTGTGCGGGCGGGATCGATTGCGGCGCCCGAATAAACGCGACCGTCTGGTCCGGTTCGTCCGAGCGCTTCAATCGTCGTATGCGCTCTCGGAAACACACTCAGCGTTACAGCCATGACGGCGAGGATCAACGCGGCCAAACGGGTATTAAGAGATCTGGTTGTCATTGCATCACTCCCACTTACCGTAAGTCGAAAAAACCTGCTGGTTCTTTTGCTGCTACAGCTAAGGAGGCTGGTCTTGCGCCCTGCGGTGTTGATTGCTCTCAAGCGTCTCTTCAGCTAACGAGCATCCGCAATAGCATACTACTCCCTCAGCAGCGAAGTCATCTTTTAATTGGTCCGTCGCGCGAGCGGGGGTTACTCTTCTCTTTGCTCCTCTATCCGCAATTCGTGGAAAGATTATATCGATAACCGGCTAAGATCAAGCGTCGGGGTCAATATGTAGTGTCTGATGTCGCCTTCCCTACAAGTTGCGGTATACACCCATCCCTCGCTGTGCTAGACTCCGGACCCGTAGAACAGGTAACTTTAAGAAGGTCTTTGCGACGGGCAGAGACACGCTTGAGCCCGGTCCTCCTTGCTCCCGGGAAAACAAGGCTCCTAAACTACAAAGAAGAAACAATGAACGAAAGAGATTTTGTCCACCTTCATCTTCATAGCGATTTCAGTCTTCTTGACGGCGCAATCAAAATAAAGCCCCTCGCCCAGCGCGCGCAGGAACTTGGCGCTCGCGCGGTCGCGGTCACCGATCACGGAAATATGTACGGCGCCGTCTCCTTCTACAATCAGATGAAGTCGACGGGCATCAAGCCGATCATCGGAATGGAAGCGTACATCGCAAAGGGCAGGCATACCGATCGAGGCGACGCGACCGGCGAAAAGGGTACAAACCACATCATCCTGCTCGCCAAAAATCTGAAGGGTTATCACAATCTCGCAAAGCTCTCATCTTTCTCCTTTACGCACGGCTACTACTATAAGCCGCGGATTGACAAGGAACTGCTGGCCAAACATAGCGAAGGAATCGTCGCCCTTTCGGCATGTCTCTCGGGCGTGCCTTCTTCATTGCTTCTTTCGGACAGATTCGATGAAGCCGCGCGTCAGGCAAAAGAGTTTGAAGACATTCTCGGAAAAGGAAACTACTATCTCGAGGTCCAGAATCACGGTCTCGAACAGGAAGTTCAAACAGTTATACCCGGGATGATTGCATTATCCAGGAAGACCGGCATCCCGCTCGCCGCAACAAACGACTGTCACTACCTGATGCGTGATGACTGGCGAGCGCACGATATCCTGGTGTGCATCGGCGCGGGCAAGACGGTCAATGAAAAGCGAGGGCTGAAATACAAAGAGGGTGAGTTCTACGTTCGTTCTGCGGCGGAGATGTGGGAAATCTTTGGCGGTGAATTGCCGGAGGCACTTCTCAATACCGTGGCAATCGCCGAAATGTGCGAACTCGAACTTCCGCGAGACCAGAATCATCTCCCCGAATACCGCGTGCCTGATGGTGAAACAGCCGACAGCTACTTCGCGGCGCGCGCTCGATCTGGATTTGAAGAACGATGGGCGGACCTGAAAGAGCGCCCCGATCGCAAATGCGGACTTGATGATTATCGCGAGCGGCTCGAACAAGAGATCGCGGTGATCAATGCGATGGGCTACGCCGGCTATTTCCTGATCGTCTGGGATTTCATTGCATACGCACGAAAAAACAATATTCCGGTCGGCCCGGGGCGAGGCTCCGCAGCCGGTTCACTGGTAGCGTACTGTCTGAGGATCACCGATCTCGATCCACTTCAGTATGATCTGCTTTTCGAGCGCTTTCTGAATCCCGAGCGCGTTTCGATGCCTGACATTGACATAGACTTTTGTGTGCGCGGAAGGCAGAAAGTGATCGACTACGTAGCCGATTACTACGGGCGCGATCATGTTTCGCAGATCAGCACGTTTGGGACGCTGGCTTCGAAGGCGGTGATCAAAGACGTGGGCCGGGCGCTGGAGATGCCGTACTCCGAAGTCGATAAGATCGCGAAGATGATTCCACCTCCGGTCCGCGGCCGCAATGTTTCAATCGAGGACGCTATCAAACAGAACCCCGATCTCAAACGAGCCATTAACACGGATGAACGAGTTCGAGAGGTAATCGAGATAGCTCAGCGGCTGGAAGGGTGCTCGCGACATGCATCGGTTCACGCCGCCGGCGTGGTGATCTCGCCCAAACCGCTTTACGAGCTCGTTCCGATTTCGAAAACCGCGCGGGATGAAATAACAACTCAGTACCCGATGAACGATCTCGAAAAGACCGGGATGCTCAAGATGGACTTCCTGGCGCTTACGACGTTGACAATCATCGACGACTGTCTCAAATCAATCGCCCGCGAAACCGGACAGACGATTGATCTCACTAAGATACCGCTCGACGACCGAGGCGCGCTGCAACTGTTTGCCGAAGGCAAGACTGAAGCGATTTTTCAGTTTGAATCAGGGGGGATGCGCGATCTCTGTCGCAGACTTAAGCCGGAAGGGCTTGAAGATTTGTCCGCGCTCAATGCGCTGTTCCGCCCCGGTCCGATCGACAGCGGCTGGGTAGACGATTACATTGAGCGACGTCACGGGCGCCGGCAGGTTCGTTACGATTTCCCCGAACTGAAAGAGATCATGGGAAACACGCTGGGGATATGTGTCTACCAGGAACAGCTGATGGCTGTATTCCAGAAACTGGCCGGGTACTCGCTGGGTGAAGCGGACCTCGTGCGCCGCGCGATGGGTAAGAAAAAGCGCGAAGAACTCGACAAACACAAGGAGAAGTTCCTTCGACAGGCGGTGGAAAGAGGTCACAACTCAAACCGGCTTGAAAAGCTGTGGCAGAGCTTTGAGGGTTTCGCGGATTACGCGTTTAATCGCGCGCATTCATTTTCTTATGGATACCTCGCATATCAGACGGCGTATTTGAAGGCATATTACCCAACACATTTCTGGGCGGCGGTACTGTCAAATGAATTGAACAATACCGCGAAGGTCGTCCGGTACATCAACGAAGCCCGCACACAGGGAATTCAGATACTCCCGCCCGATGTAAACGCGAGCCTGGACAACTTTACTGCCAGCGGTAACTCGATAAGATTCGGGCTTGCGGCCATCAAAGGCATCGGACAGTCGGCGGTCTCCTCAATCATCGAGGCTCGCAACTGCGGCGGTTCGTTCACCTCCACATTTGATTTTACAGAACGCGTCGACTCGCGGGCGGTCAACAAGCGCGTCCTCGAGGGGCTGATTCGGGGAGGCGCGTTTGATTCGGTGAACAAGAGTCGCGCGCGTTTGTTCGCGGCCATCGATTCGTCCATTGAAAGCGGCCAGCGGCTTCAACGCTCACGCGCAAGCGGACAGACCGATTTGTTCGGCGCATTGGCGGCGTCAATGCCGGCTGTCGAGCCGCCGCTACCGGAAGTACCCGACTGGGCGCCGCACGAATTGCTCAAAGGCGAGAAGGAGACGCTTGGTTTTTACATTTCGGGTCATCCGCTTTCACGATATCAGGAAGCGCTCACGGACTTTGCCGACGCCGATGTTGATCGGCTTTCAGCTTTGAATCACGGGACCGTCGTTACGCTTGGCGGAATAGTCATGGAACTGAGCTTGCGGACTACGAAGAAAGGCGACCGCTTTGGGTTGTTCCAGCTGGAAGATCAGTTCGGTTCGGTAAAGATAGTTGCCTGGCCTGACGTATTCAGCAAGGCCAACGGAGTGATGCAGAACGACGCAGCAGTGCTGGTCCGCGGGCGGCTGGAGATCGATGACGGCGGCGCGATAACAATAATCGCCGAAGAGATCCAATCGCTCGAGAACATTCGCGAACGATCCGCGCGATCGGTTGTGTTGCATTTTGACGTGGCCTCGGTTGATGAAAAGAGACTTGAGCGATTGCATTCGCTGCTCGACAACAATCGTGGGGAGTGCGGCATCATCTTCGAGGTTAAACTTGCCGACGGGAGCATCGCGCGCGTGCAGCCGAATCAACACGTTCGCGTAAAGGTCACTCCGTCGCTAACTGAGTCGATCAAAGAGATTATGACTGATTGCAGCATCGAGCTGGTGGTGCAACGAGCCAACAGCGTCGCGCGATAACTGGGTAAAGGGCAAAGAGCAGAGAGCAAAGGGCAAAGAGCAGAGGCGGCTTTGCTCTTGCTGTTTGCTCTCTTTGCCCTCAGCCCACTTTGCCCTGCTCCTTTGCCCTTTGCTCTTTGCTCTTTGCTCTCTGCTCTTTTCCCTTTGCCCTTTGCCCTTTGCCCTTTGCCCTCCCGTTTTCCCTTTGACTGCACTTTTATGCTACATTCTTGTTGGCTCCACGGC